>WNGR01000033.1_pt1 | contig 135732 bp, 132 predicted proteins | sample 5407581 | NCBI WGS metagenome assembly WNGR01 (sample SAMN13153383, study PRJNA577476) | soil metagenome | isolation source: 80 cm soil or saprolite under Garry oak tree replicate 2 | place: USA:California | collected 2016-06-15
GGTCTTGCGGCCGTCGCCGGTGGCGAACACCCGCACCTGCACCGACAGCTTCGCCGGCACGTCGCGCACCGTTTCGCCGTCATGCACCAGCCGGTGCGCGATGTGTTTGCCGATACCGTTGCAGCCCTCCACCACCCACCCGATCGGCGAACCGTCGCCCCTCGGCCAGCACCTCCTCAAGGTTCTAGATCGCGTCGGCGGAGTCCACCACCTTGCGATCCAGTCATCCGGCGTCACCGGCGCCATGCTCGTCGCCATGGCCTCGTCGGGGCAGCCCGGCCCCCGAGCTCGGGGGACGCCCGCCCGGGACCGCGCTGCTGTCTTTCGGCCGATGCACCGCGAGCCGATACGCGAGTCGTCATCGAGCGAAGCCAGGCCGGTCAACTGGTCGAGATGAGCGGCATCACGACGTGGTCGACGATCTCGATCGCCTCGCGCCTAGTGACCGGCTGGTTGTTCAGCACCATCCGGTAGGTGAGCATCGCCGGAAGCACGTCGGCGTACACACCGCGCGCGGCCTCCGGGCGGACCTCGCCGCGATCGACGCCGCGTCGCAGCAATTCGACGAACGCCGCGTGCTTGGGTCGATGGACCTTCTGCTCGACCGCGGCCGCGAGCTCGGGGTCGCGGGTCGCCTCGCAGGCGACGGCGCGGATGACCTCGCCGGCCTCGTCGGACACCTGGCAGATCCGAGTGGCCAATCTCACCAGCAGGTCGCGGGTCGGCGCCTCGGTGTCGACGAGCAGTTCGCTGACGATGTCGTCGGGCCTACCGAAGCGAGCCAGGAAGGCATCGACCACCAGGTCCTGCTTGGTCTCCCAGCGGCGGTAGATGCTGGCCTTTCCGGTCTGTGCGCGCACGGCCACGGCTTCGATCGTGAAGGCCGCGTAGCCGACCTCGGCCAGCTCGGCCAAGACTGCGTCGTGGATGGCGTCCTCGAGCGCCGCGCCGCGCTTGCGCGTCGCTGGGGCCGCTGAGATCACCGTCACTGTCTTCCAGACCCTTTCCGGCCGGTCCCTGAGGCCAACCTGATAGTGCACGTTTGCGTTCCTTATCGACCGCCGCTACTGTTTCCCAGCGTAGGGAACGTTCGCGTTCCCTACCACTATGCCAGCTGCAGTCACTACACACGAGACCTCATGGAGACACTTGTGACCGACACGGTTCAAGGCGACGTCGCCACGTCGGCGCCGCGCACCACAGCACGCCGCAGTACCCACAAGGCGCTGCTGCTGTTCCTCATCGCCGGCGCCCAGCTCATGGTCGTGCTGGACGCGACGATCGTGAATATCGCGCTGCCGTCCATGGGGCGCTACTTCGACAAGAGCCAGACCGACATGACATGGGCGATCAATGCCTACACCCTCGCGTTCGGTGGGTTGCTGCTGCTGGGCGGACGAGCCGCCGACATCCTCGGCCGCCGGCAGATGTTCATCGTCGGGCTGGGCCTGTTCTCGTTCGGCAGCCTGCTCGGCGGCCTATCGACCACCTTCGAACTGCTGCTGATCGGCCGCGTCATCCAGGGCATCGGCGGCGCGATCGCCGCGCCCACCGCGCTGTCGCTCATCACCACGTTGTTCGCCGAAGGACCCGAGCGCAACAGGGCATTCGCCGTCTACGCCGGTGTCTCCGGCGGCGGCGCAGCCATCGGGTTGCTGCTCGGCGGCGTGCTGACCGAGTACCTCGACTGGCGCTGGGTGCTGTTCGTCAACGTCCCGATCGGCGTGGCCCTGATGGCCGGCGGCTTCCTGTACATCCACACGTCCGAGCGCCTGTCCGGCAAGTTCGACATCCTCGGATCGGTGCTGTCGGTCGCCGGCATGGTGGCCCTCGTCTACGGCTTCATCAACGCCGCCAACCACAGCTGGAGCCAAGGCGCCACGGTCGCGTCGCTGACCGCCGGCGTCGTACTGCTCGGCGCGTTCGTCCTGTACGAGTCGCGCTCGGCGATCGCCATGATGCCGATGCGGATCTTCGCCAACCGGTCGCGGGCCGGGTCCTACGTGATCATGCTGATCCTCGGCGCGGCCATGTTCGGCATGTTCTACTTCATGACGTTCTTCATCCAGGGCGTCATGGGCTTCAGCTCGCTGCGGACCGGGGTGTCCTACCTGCCGTTCAGTGCGGTCATCATCGTGGGCTCCGGTATCGTCAGCCAGGTCCTGCCCCGGGTCGGGCCCAAGCCGCTGCTCACGATCGGTTCGGCGCTCATCACGGTCGGGCTGTTCTGGTTCGCCCAGGTCGACACTGCCACCACGTACTGGTCGGGTGTGTTCCCGCCGATGATCGTGATGGCCACCGGCATGTCGATGGTGTTCGTGACGCTGACCGTCGTCGCGGTCACCAAGGTCACCAACACCGACACCGGGCTCGCGTCCGCGCTGCTCAACGTCGGCCAGCAGGTCGGCGGCTCGATCGGCCTCGCCGTGCTCGCCACGGCGTTCGCGAGCGCATCCAAGAGCGAGGGCAAATCGCAGATCGGTTCGCTGGCCGGCGCGTCGCAGCACCACCTCCAGGAGCTGCTCGCGAGTTCGCAGACCGGCAAGCCCGCGTCGTCGGCTGCGTACGCCGACCATGCCGCACTCGACGCCTTCCACGCCGTGCAGTCGCACGGTTCGAGCCAGGGCTTCCTGGTGGCCGCGATCTTCGGCATCGTCGCGGTGGTGGCGGCCCTCGTGCTCATCAACGTCAAGAAGCGCGACATGCCTCAGGTACAAGAAGCGGCCGTCGCCGTCGCCTGATCCCTAGCTACCCGCCTGCCTGCCCAGGCCCGCCGACACCGGTGGGCCTGGGCGTCCACATAAGGTGCCGGCAACCGGCCCAGCTGATCTCCCGACGCAGCTCACGCCAACGCCGACACATCGATGCACGAAAGCAACTGCGGACAGCACATGACCTCTTCTCCGACTTCGGCATGGAGGCGTTCGGCGAGCGCGCCCGCGTCGAGTTGGAAGCGACCGACGAGCATGCTCGCAGACGCAGCGTCCATAGCCTTGGTCAACTGACGCCGCAGGAGGTACAGATCGCGCGCCTTGTGGCAAAGGGAAACACGAACCGAGAGATCGCTGCTCAACTGTTCATCAGTCCCAGCACGGTCGAGTATCACCTGCGCAAGGCGTTCCGCAAGCTGGGAGTCAAGTCGCGCATGCAGCTTGCACGCAGGCTGGCGTGACTCGCTCATCCCACTCGCGGATCAGATACCCGGACTCTGCGGCCGGGGCTACTCGCTGACTACCCCCGGCGTCGCGGTGTTGGTGCGACGGTGCAACTTGCGTAGACACCGTCGCTGCGCCTGCTGCCGGGTCCAGCCGAAGGCGACATCGCGCTCGATACCGTGTCCATCGACCGTGCAGCACCACGCCAGTCCCAGCCAGCGTCCGTTCGTCACTCCTGGCATCGTCGCCTCCCCTGCGACGCCTCCCTATGGCTGTGGCACCGATGACACGTAACCGATTGTCCACAGATCCTCCTGATTGGGCAACGGAAAACCCAGCGCATTGGAGACTGTCGCACTGTCCACTGTGGACGGTCTGTCCATGAACTTGTCCATCGCCCAACGAAATCGCTGGGCCCGGCGGATTCCGTTCTTTCCGACGGCGTCGTGAGTAGGTCCGCAGGTGCAAGCCCGCGCGGAGTCAGCCTCAAACGATGAGGGTTGGTTCGTCGGGAGCGGAGAGGCTCAGCACGGTACCTGCCACCGCGGGAGAGGCGCTGATCCTCGCTTCGAGCGAGCGCAGCCGAACGGCGAGGTGTGACTCGGTGTCATCGCCGGCGAGATCGACGTCGCCGACCACCGAGACCATCCGCGGCCCGACGAACTCCAGCCGCAGATACGTCACCCGGTCGACCTCTGGGGCGTCCAGCAGGGCCTGCAGGGTGGCCGCGCGCACGCGAGCGTCGACCTCTTGGCCGACGAGAAACCGTCGATTGCGGTTGATCAAGACCATCGCGACAGCGGCGAGCAGCACACCGACCAGGATTGACCCGATCGCGTCCGGGACGGAGGAGCCGGTCATCTGGTGGGCGGCCAGGCCGGCGGTGGCGATGAGCAGTCCGGTCAGGGCGGCCGAGTCCTCGGCGAACACCGCCCGCAGGGTGGGATCGGAGCTGGCCAGGACGTACTCGATGAGGTCACGTTTCAACGACTGCGCCGCCGGTTTGGCCTGCCGGACCGACTGTAGGAACGAGATTCCCTCGAGAACGAAAGAGACGCCCAGCACGGCGTACCCGACGACGAAGTCGTTGGCCGGCTCTGGCCTGATCAGTTCTTGGATGCCGTGCGTGACCGACACCGCAGCGCCGGCCACGAACAACCCGACTGCGGCGAGCAGTGACCAGACGTAGGCCTCTCGGCCGTGGCCGAACGGGTGCGCGATGTCGGGCGGGCGGCGCGAGCGCCGGTTGGCAATCAGCAAGAAGACCTCGTTGCCGGCGTCGGCCCAGGAATGCGCTGCCTCGGCGAGAATCGACGCCGATCCGGTCACCACTGCGGCGGCCGATTTCGCCGCTGCCACGAGGATGTTGGCGCCGAAAGCAACCAGTACCGTCGTGACGCTCTCGGACGCGGTGGCATCGTCCGCACCGGGCACGGCGCTGAGCAGATCGTGGGATCCGTGTGCGGCGTCCTCGGCGACGAGGGGCTGCCGCGTCACCTCGTCGTGTTCCTCGTGCCTCATCAGCCAGTGTTAACACACACATCGACGACAGCGGCGCGTCGGCAGCTCAAGCGCCGTGCGTGGGCACGACTGCGACCGGGCACGTCGCGTGATGCAGCACGCCCTGGCTGACCGAGCCCAGCAGAGTGCCCGCCAGCGCATGGCGGCCGCGGTTGCCGACGACGAGGAGGTGCTGCCCGGTCGACGCGGTCAGCAGGCCGGCCACGGCGTAGTCCCGGATGACCTCACGATGCACCGTTACGTCGGGGAACTTCTCCTGCCAGCCGGCGAGAGTCTCCGCCAACCAGGCCTCGACGCCCTCCGGCGCCGGTTGCTCCGGGCGCACCGACAACGTCGCGAGCAGGTCGAGTCGCCAGCACAGGACCGCGCGCACCGGCACGCGATGCCGGCTGGCGTGCTCGAATCCGAACTCGAGGACGATCTCGGACGCCTCGGTGCCGTCCACGCCGATCACGACCCCAGCGCCGTCTTCCGGCCGCCCGGCGGGTCCCCGCACGACGACGGCGGGCGACGCGGCACGGGCGACGACGCCGGCACTCACCGAGCCGAGCACGGTCGAGCCGAGCGTGCCGAGATGCCGTGAACCGAGCACGACGAGAGTGGCCCGAGCCGACTCGGCGACGAGGACCGAGACCGGGTCACCGTCGATTGCGTCACCCTGTGCCTCGGCGCGGGGGTAGACCGCGGTGACGCGGTCGACCGCATCCGTGACCAGCTGCTCCGCGACCTGCCTGGGCTGCAGCAGCTCCACCTCTGGTATGTCGACGTACCGCGGTACCTGCACGCGCGGCACGGTGTAGCGGTACGCGCACACGAGCCGCACCGACACGTCGCGTGCTCGAGCGTCCTCGGCAGCCCACTGCAGGGCGGCCTCGGTACCGGCCGAATCATCGACACCCACGACAATCGGGCGCTGGTCAGCTGACATCGAGACCTCCTGGTTGGCTCTTGGGCGAAATCGGAGCTAGCCGTCGGTTCGCGATTGTGCTGCCGTCGTGTACGAGTCGGCGGTGCGCGCATCAGTTCGCGGGACGCCTGCGGCCGCGTACGCGGCGTCCTCGTCCAGGGTCTCGTGTTCGAGCAGCGCGGCCGCGAGGGAGTCGAGCTTGCTGCGATTGTGTCCCAGTAGCGCGACGACTTGCTGGTGCGATTCGTCGATGATGCGGCGCACTTCGTCGTCGACGAGTTTCTGAGTATCCGGCGAGGCCTCGGCGGCACCCGGAAGCAAGGGGCCAGAGCCGTCGCGTGGGATCACGGCGACGGGTCCGATCGCCGAGCTCATTCCCCAGCGGCCGACCATCTGGCGGGCGATCTCGGTGAGCTGTTGGATGTCGGACTCGGCGCCGGTGCTTGTCTCGCCTAGTACGACTTCTTCGGCGGCGCGGCCGCCGAGCGCGACCTTGATCTTCGCTTCGATCTCGGGCTCGCGGTAGGTGAAGCGGTCGGTCTCGGGCGCTGCGAACGTGACGCCGAGCGTCAGCCCCCGGGGAATGATCGAGACCTTGCGCACCGGATCGGCGCCGTCGGTGAGCATGCCGACGATCGCGTGGCCGGCCTCGTGGTAGGCGGTGCGGCGCCGGTCCTGCGCGCTCATCATCACCTGCCGTTCGGCGCCGAGCACGATGCGCTCGAGCGCGTCGGTGAAGTCGGATTCGCCAACGGCAGTGTGGTCGCGCCGCGCCGCCAGCAGCGCGGCCTCGTTGACGAGATTGGCGAGATCGGCGCCGACCATGCCCGGTGTCGTCGCCGCAATCCTGCCGAGGCCGACGTCGGGCCCGAGCGGCACGGCGCGCGCGTGCACGTTCAGGATCGCCTCGCGGCCGACACGGTCGGGCGGCTGCACGGCGACCCTGCGGTCGAAGCGCCCAGGGCGAAGCAGGGCCTGGTCGAGAACGTCGGGCCGGTTGGTGGCGCCGATGACGATCACACTGGTCGCGGAGTCGAACCCGTCCATCTCGGTCAGGATCTGATTCAGCGTCTGCTCGCGTTCGTCGTTGCCGCCGCTGAAACCGGCGACCCCGGACGTGCGTGAGCGGCCGATCGCGTCGAGCTCGTCAATGAACACGATCGCCGGAGCGGCCTCCTTCGCCTGCGTGAACAGATCGCGCACGCGTGAGGCGCCGACGCCAACGATCGCCTCGACGAACTCCGATGCCGCCATCGAGAAGAACGGCACGTCCGCTTCGCCGGCAACCGCCCGGGCGAGCAGCGTCTTGCCGGTGCCCGGCGCGCCGGACAGCAGCACACCGTGCGGGATCCGACCGCCGAGCTTTCGGTACTTGTCCGGATGACGCAGGAAGTCGACGACCTCCGTCAGGTCCGCCTTCGCCTCGTCGATCCCCGCGACGTCCGCGAACGTCACGCGGTCGCCAGAGGGCTGATACCGGCGTGCGCGTGAGCGACCGAACGAGCCGAGAATGTTCTGAACGTTTCCGGCACGCCGCATCAGCCAGAACAGCAGCAACACGAACAGAATCGTCGGCCCGAAGCCGAGCAACAGGTTCTGCCACCACGACGCCCCGGTATCCAGCGGTTGGGCGTTGACCACCACTGCCTTGCGCTGGAGCAGGCTCGACAGGGCGTCGTTGTCGGCGAACGCGGGGATCTCCGTCCGGAAGAGCGTCGTCGGCTTCGAACCGGCATACGACTCCTTCTGCGTGAACGTGCCCTGGACCGCCGTCCCCTTCGAGGTGATCTCCTTTACGTGACCCGCGGTCACTTGCTGGAGGAAGAACGGGCTGTACGGAACGCGGACGCGCGACGCCGGCTGCGTCGCCCGCGATCCGGCGTACAAGTTGACGGCCAGAAGCGCGAGCGCGAACAGAATCCACCAACGGTTCACCGGAAGCGGGGCCGCCGCGGCGGCGGCGAAGCCGATCCGCGCGGCGAAGACGACCCGCGCGGCGCCGGCGGCGCGCTCACGTCCTCGCGCCGGCCCGCGCGAACGAGTGGGTCAAACGGATCCGTCGTGTCCATGGCGGCTCGCTCCTTCATCGGACCGTATTGGCGCCCCACTTCCACCGGGTCGCCGACTCAACCACGGCTCTGGTCGACGCTGCCCTGCGGAGATTTGCACCCATCACGAGTGACGATATGCCTGAGACCATGGCTAAGGTGCGAGAAGACGATGGCCTCGACCCGTTGCGAGCGCAAGGGGTCGAGGCCATCGTGCCGATCAACGATCACGACCCGGCGGATGGCCAGGCGGCGACGTATTCAGATCGATGTTGCTAGCCGTTGATGAAGATGTAGTCGGCCTGGTAGGGGACGTTGGCGATCGGCGTGGCTTGCGGGTCGCAAGTGCCGGTCGGCGCGACGCCGCCGACTGTGTTGAGGCGGAGCACCTCGACTGCGTGCGAGAGCATTCCGGTGGACGTGCCGATCTGGGTGGCGTCGAGGTTCAGCTCGGCGATGTTGTCCGCGCCGTTGGCGTTCTTGGTGACCAGCTTGCCGGTGACCGCGCTGCCATCGGGTGCCTGCCACTGCGGCGTGCCCGCTAGCGGCTGCACGAACGTGTGGTGGATGCCGCCGGTGAGGTGCGCGTCGACGTCGTGCTGGCTGAAGGCGAACGAGCCGTCAGTTTGCAGCGTGCAGGCGTAGATCTGGCTGCCGAGGACGACCGACTCCTGTAGTGCGGCCACTCCGCTGGTGCTGACCGCGTGGTTGAGCGCATGTAGCTGGGCCCGCGCCGCGCCGGCGGGGAACTCGGTGGTGTGCAGGTCGGCGTAGAAGCCCTGCGGGTTTGAGCGCAGCGCGTCAAGCAGGGTCGGGTCGGTGACGGTGACGCTGCCGGACGCGAAGCCATCGGCTGGCCGCGGCGTGGTGAACAACGGCACGACGACCGGGCCGTCCACTCCTCGACCTCCGGCATGGATGTCTGCCTCGGTCGGCGTGCCGATACCGCGCCACGAAACCGAGTAGCTGATCGTGTTGCCCTGAATGCCGATCAGTTCCAGGGCCTGTCCCTGCGGGGCGCCGGCCGTCACTTCGTTGCGGCCCTCCAGGCTCGCGACCAGGACGGCGGGTGCTCCGGCCGAGTCGGCCGGGACGGTGATCCCCGGCGGTGTCACATCGCTGGCCGCGGACGCTGCGCTGATGGCGAGCGTGCCGAACGCGACGGCGGCCGCGAACGCGGCGCCGATGCCGCAGGCCAGGCGGCGTCTGGTGCTGTTGGTCATGGTGGTCCTTCCCGATTTGCGGCCAGACGACTGGTGCGCGGCTCGCATCGGGTAGTACGGCGACATGCGAGCCGGCGCCCAGTTGGACCTTGCGGGAAAGCTCACAGCGGTCGGGGTGAGCCGAAACGCTGCCGTTTACGTATCGCGCGCGTATCGCGGGCTGCGCCCTTGCATTGGCAGCAGGAGTCGCGCGAGCCGAGATGGAGTGCGCTGAAGGAAGCTGCTGTCGCGCCGGCTAACCGGTTTTGCAAGGCGGTCACAGAGCACTCGACTCGTCTGGGGCCGGAACGGTTGGGCGCCGGGCCAGGCCGGCCGCGGGCGATCTTGGCGAGCCGATCTTTAGCCAGCTCGCGCAGGTCGCTTGGCGCACGAGGACCTCGTCGTGACCCGTGCGATCTCCTCATCGGCGTAGTTTCGCGTGGGCTGAAGCGTGACAGTCGCCGCGAGTCGCGACGCGTCGCCCGGTTCTCGCATTGTGGGTGCTCGGCGACGGACGTCGACTGCGCTGCCCATCGCGGCAGCCTAGGTGCGACGCGTGCAGACGCCGGCACGAAGATCGTGCCCGTACGAGGAGCGGCGATCGAACCGAACGGATCCGTCGGCAACGCGCGCATCGTTGGCCTCAGGTAGCGCGCAGCGGCACATGCACCGCGTGCACGTGCCGCCGTCGGACGCTCGGTGCGTCACCGGTCAGTAGCCGCCTCCGCCGCCACCCCCACCGGACATGGTGACGGCGATGATGATCGCAATCGCGGCGAGCGCGAGGACTGCCAGGACTATCCAGAGTGTCGTGTTCGTTTTGCGCAGCGAGTGCGGCATCTCGATACCCCTTTCGCTCTGGAGGGGCGGTCTGTTCAGCCGACAGGCCGGCCCTTGACGGCCAATCGCCTGTACTTATTGGTACGGATCAGGCAGCCGCGGCGTTCAGTCGAATGACGCATCACGACACCGGGGTCAACTCGCGATGTGGGCGACCGGCCGGCTCACGTTCGTGCTCGCGAAGCCGATCGTGAGAGCACCATGACTACGCGCTTGCCCAGAATCGCGATCCAGCCCTGGAGCGCGGCGCTCGTCGTCGGGTTGATCCTGACGGCGGCGTACTTCGTCTTGCCCGACGGGCTCGCCCAATCCGTCGGATACAACGTGATCGGTCTGCTGACGGTCGGCGCGGTCCTGGCGGGTGTTCGACTCAACCGTCCGGCCGACAAGCTGACCTGGTGGCTGTTTGCCGCGGGCAGCCTGTGCTCGATCGGCGCGGACGTCGTGGTGACGATTTACACCTCGCTGGACGTCGAGCTGCCGACCCCGTCGCTGGCCGACGGTATGTATCTGGTCGCTTATCCGTTCCTGTTCTGTGCCGTGCTTCGTCTGGGCCACCGCGCGGCCGGGCTCGTGTCGCGCGAGCGTTGGACGGACGCCGCGATCGTCTCACTGGGCGCACTTGCGCTCACCTGGCACCTGCTCATGGGCTCCTACGCCCACGACAGCACACTGAACACAGCCGGGAAGCTGACCTTGCTGCTCTACCCGACCATGGACATCGGCGTGCTGTTCATCGTTGTGAGCTCGCTGCTCTTCGCCGGCGTCCGCGGCGCAGCTCCCAAGCTCATCGGTGTCGCGATGGCGATCATGCTCGCCGGCGATTTCATCTACGACCTGCTCGCGCAGCATGATGCCTACACGGCGGGCAGTCTCATCGACTCGACATGGCTGATCAACTACGTGCTGATCGGTGTGGCCGCGCTGCACCCGTCGATGGCACGCGTGCGAGCGCACGGACCGGACGCGCCGCGGGGCCGCCTGAGCTGGATGCCGATCCTGGTCCTCGCCGGTTTCGCGACGCCGACACTCCTTCTCGTCGACAGCCTCACCGGCGCATACACCGACGTGCCGGTACAGGCGGCGTTCTCGCTGGTCCTGGCGGGTCTGGTCACCGCCCGGATGAGCTGGCTGTTCGGCAGCATGCGCAAGCAGGCTCAGCAACTCATCGGCCGTACCGAGTCGCTTCAACTGGCTTTGATCGAGCGTGACAACCTGGCGGCCGACCTACGTCACCAAGCGTTCCACGACAACCTCACCGGCCTTGCCAACCGCGCACTGCTGCACGATCGGATCGAGCACGCGCTGGCGAGATCGGCACGCGAATACGAGACGGTCGCGCTGATCCTGATCGATCTCGACGGCTTCAAGAACGTCAATGACAGTCTGGGCCACCGCGCAGGCGACCGCCTGCTGATCATGGTGGCCAACCGGATGAGCGCCGTGGTCCGGTCCGGTGACACGGTCGCGCGCCTGGGCGGCGACGAGTTCGCCGTGCTGATGGAGAGCGTGGGCGACCACGCGAACGTGATTGCCGTCGCCGATCGCCTGGTCGCCGCGCTGCGTGAACCGTGCGAGGTCGACGACGACTCGATCGCCTTGTCGGCAAGCGCCGGAGTCACGTTCGGTACCTCGGAGAAGTCGACCGAGCAACTGCTCAGCGAATCCGATGCGGCAATGTACGAGGCGAAGGCACGCGGCAAGAACCGGCACGTGAGTTTCGAGCCGTGGATGCGCTCGCGCGTCGTCGAGCGGCTCCAGGTGACCGGTGCGTTCGCGGGCGCGATCGAACGCAAGGAGTTCTGCCTGGACTTCCAGCCGATCTTCGCCCTGGACGTCGGCCGGCTAACGGGTTTCGAGGCGTTGCTGCGCTGGCAGCACCCCGAACTCGGCCTGGTGTCGCCGATGCGGTTCATCCCGCTGGCGGAGGAGACGGGCTTCATCGTGCCGCTCGGCCGTTGGGTGCTCAATGCCGCGTGCCATGCCGCGATGACGTGGCCCGGCGTCGGTGTCGACGCTCCGTCGATCTCGGTCAACGTGTCGGCACGACAGTTGCAGGATCCGGCGTTCTTGCCGGACGTGCGTGACGCATTGGCACGCTCCGGGCTGCCCGGCGAGCGGCTGATCCTCGAGATCACCGAGAGCATGCTCGTTGGCGATCTGGATGTGACTATCGGTGTCCTCGACGAGCTCAAGGAGACGGGCATCAGCATCGCGATCGACGACTTCGGCACCGGGTACTCGTCACTGAGCCATCTGCGCAAGTTCCCGTTCGACATCCTCAAGATCGACAAGTCGTTCATCGACCATCTCGACGGAACCCACGCACAGGGCGGCGCGTTCGTCGAAGCGATCATCCGGCTGGCCCGAGAGCTGCACGTGGCGCTCGTCGCGGAGGGCATCGAAGTCAGATCGCAGCAGGATGCCCTGACCGGAATGGGTTGTGACAGCGGGCAGGGTTTCCTCCTGTCCCGACCGCTCAGTGCGCGAGGCGCGGCCGCGTTCGCCCGCCGTGCGGCCGCGGGGGAGACCTTGGCCGGCTTCGCCGGTCCGGCCACCGAGGAGACTGTCGAGCGTGTCGGCACGGTGCCGGTTCGCTCCGCGATCGCGGGACGTTGACGTCCGTATCGTGGGCGGGCACGTATACGGATCCGGCGACGGCCTGGCTCGCGTCCAGGGATGAATTGGCGCGACGGACATCCACCGTCGACGAACCGACGGTGAAATGAGGCTTGCCCGGTGGAAAACGTCGACTACGACGAACGACAGCACCTCGTGTACCGGCAAGGCCGAGCCGTCAGCGACGAAACGGTCCAGGCGTGGATGCGGGCGTTTGCGCGGCACGTCCCGCAGCGGCGTCCGCTGTCGGTGCTCGATCTCGGCTCGGGCACCGGTAGGTACACGCCGGCGCTCGCCGAGGCGTTCGGCGGGCCCGTCTACGGGGTCGAGCCCTCTGCGAAGATGCGCCAGGACGCCGAACGGTTCTCCGCGCATCCCGCGGTGGCATATCTGGCCGGAAATGCTAAGCGAATACCGCTGGCGACGGACAGCTGCGATGTCGTCCTGCTATTTCTCGTATTCCATCACGTCCACGACCGGCCGGCTGCGACAGCCGAGATTGCCCGAGTGCTTCGGCCACACGGCCGTCTATTGATCCGCAGCACCTTCGCCGACCGTATGCCGGAACTGGGTTGGCATCGCTTCTTTCCTCGGGCGTTCGAGATCGAGAAACAGATGTTCCCGGCGGTCGGTGAAGTCGTGAATCTATTCGGTCAGGTCGGGCTCGACCGCCGAGCCTTGGATCCTGTTCCCGAACGATTCGCAAATAGCCTTGCCGAAAGCGCGGCAAGATTGCACCTGCGTGCTATTTCGACATTCGAGTTCCTCACCGCTGAGGAAACTGAGCGAGGCTTCGCTGCGCTCGATGCCGCGGTGGCGGCTGAGACGACGCCGCATCCGGTCGAGGGCATCAGCGATCTGCTCGTTCTCGGCTGACGAACCGCTTCCGCACCGGGCCGTTATCGTCACCGCCGTGCCCACATTCATCAAGAGTCTGACGTTCGACTGCGGTGACGCACTGGTCGTGGCGACGTTCTGGGCGTCCGTCCTCGGCTCGAATGTCGACGAGGAATCGACCTCCGACAAGGCTTACGTCGAGGCTCCCGGTTGGGGCGGCCCGAACATGTGGTTCAACCGCGTGCCGGAAGGCAAGGTCGCGAAGAACCGCGTCCACCTCGATCTGCGAGCTCCTTCGTCGGTCGACGAGGAGGTTCAGCGGCTGATCGGGCTCGGGGCAACCGTCATGCGGTCAGGCGAGGATCTCGTGGTGATGCAGGATCCGGAGGGCAACGAATTCTGCGTCGAGTGACGGTCAGCCGCTGCTGGCGCGTTCGTGGTCGAGCGCCGGGCCGGCGCCCGCGATCTCGACACGGTTACGCCCGCCGCGCTTCGCCCGGTACAGCGCGGCGTCGGCGGCGCGCAGCAGCTGGTCGACCTCGACGCCGTGCTCGGGATAGCACGAGACACCGATGGACGCCGACAGGGGCGCATCCGACGCGATGGCGACCGTCGAGGCCAGCGTGGACGTGCGGATCTCGCCGATCCGCCGCCGAACCCGCTCCGCGATCTCGACGGCACCGGCCGCGTCGACGTCGGGCAGCACCGCGACGAACTCCTCGCCGCCGAAGCGCCCGATCGTGTCGTAGTCGCGCAGCTCATTGGACAGGCAGCGGGCAACCTCGGCGAGGACTACGTCGCCGGCGAGATGCCCGTGTTCGTCGTTGACTACCTTGAAATGGTCCAGGTCGACGATCAGCACCGCGGCCGCAGTGTGTTCGCGCGCGGCCCGTGAGAGCTCGCGTTTCGCAAGCTGCTCCCACGCGACGGCGTTCAGCAGCCCGGTCTTCGAGTCCGTGGACGCGGCCTGCTCGAGCTCCTTGACCAGGGCGCTGCGCTGCAGCACGAACATCGGCGGCAGCGCGAGCACCGTCAACCACGGTTGGTGCAGCACGGCCAGCGCGGTCAGGCCGCCGATGCACAGCGTCGCGAGCTCGAGCGCGTTGTCTTCCCAGGTGCCGAGCACGACCGCGGCCCGCTGCGGCTTCATCGCGAGGTACATCCCGATGGCGACGAGCCCGACGTTGATCGCCGCGAAGGTGGCCAAGCCCGCGATGACGACGATGGCCGACTCGACCGCGGAGGACAGTCCGGCGACTGCAGGTTGGAGGTCGCGGACCACGGCACCGCAAGCAAGGCAACCGAGAATCATCGACGCCGCGGTGAACAGCTGCCGATAGGCGTGCATGCCGATGCGGCGCTGATGCCGGAACCACATGTGCCCGCGCACGACGACAACGACGATGACGGCATAGGCAGCCGGAAGTACGATCGCACTGGCGACGAGCCACACCGACGTCATGTCAACGTAGACGCCTTCGGTGATCCGGAATCGGAGCCGATCAACAGTCCGCGAGGTTTCCTCGAAAAGCATCGCGAGCGCGATCAGGATGAGCGCACGGCGAAATGCAGACAGATCCGCCGTGCCGCTTGCGAGCGCCGCACTTACCGCGATCATGGTTGCCAAATCGACAGTCAGTAGGAAGGCGATTACTGACCGCGAATCCTGCCATAAACCCCATTTACGCAAGTTTGAGCGCATAGGCAACCCCCAATGGTCACGATCTGGGGTTGTACGCGACATACTGAGGGACTCCACGGCCGGCCGGACTGGATCATTCAAGAGTAGTTGATGCGGTACGCCAGGTCACCCTCCTAGGGTGAAGAGTGATCAACTGCTGACAGGAGGTGATCGACATGAGTTTCGGACATTCGTGGGGCTGAGCGCATCTGGCGATGTCGTCAACGGTTGAAAGGAGGTGAGCGTGATGAGTTTCGGACATTCGTGGGGCTAACTCGTTAACGTTTCTCGATAATTTGACGGATATAGCACCGCGAGTACGCCTGCATGCCGCGCATCGTGATCATCGCTTTGCGCGAGCGGTATGTGGCGCGGCGTTCTCGTGCGTGTCCGCAGCTTGCCGCGCGCGCTCCCAGGCGACGCCGAGCAGAACGGCGAGCACCGCCGCGACTGCGCCGGCGAGACCGATCGCTCGTGGCGCTCCGAGATGATCGGCGACCGCGCCGAACGCGGCGATGCCCAGACCCTGCACCGCAATGAGGCCCGACTGCGCGAGCCCGAATGCGTGCCCGCGCTGATGGTCCGAGACGAGTCGCATGAACGTCGTCGACGCCTGTATCTGGAACGCGCTGCAGACGCCGACCGCCACCAGCAGCACGATCGAGACCGCGACACCAGGCTTGAGCGCGCAGACGATCAACGGCAGCGCCGCGGCGAACGCGAGCGGTCCGATCAGGCGGGCGCGCAGGCGATCGGGAATCAGGCGCACGAACAACCCTGCGCCTAGCGCGCTGCCCGCGGGATCGGCCGCCATGACGAGGCCGACGACGCTCGTGCCGCCGCCGATCGCAGCGACGTAGGACGGCGCGACGCCCTCCGGTACGACGTAGAACGCCGCCAGCCAGGCGAGCAACATGAGCGAACGCAGTCGCCGGTCGCCGAAGACGGTGCGCGCGCCGTCGAGCATCGACCGCCAGTACGGCGGGTCCGAGCGCGGGTCAGCTCGCTCGGGTACCGGCCGATGCCTGACGAAGGCGTAGATGAGGACCGCCGAGACGGCGAACGTCGCCGCGTCGATGGCCAAGCCCCACCGCGGTCCGATTGCGCCGACGATCGCGCCGCCGCCCGCGAAGCCGACGAGTTGGGCGAGTTGCCCAGTCGTCACCCGCAGCCCGGTGCCGACGACGTACCGCTCGCCGGTCAGGATCGTCGGGACGATGGCCGATTCGGCTGCCGAGAAAGGGGACGTCGACAGCACCGCCAGGACGATCAGCACGCACATGATCGCGATCGGCGTACCGGGGATCGCAGCCGCGCCGAACAGCAGGGCGCGAATCAGATCACAGCAGATCATCACGCCGCGACGCGGAAAGTGATCGGCGATACCCGCGAGGACGGCTCCGCCGACGATCGCGGGCAGATAGGTCAGCGCGTAGACGAGCGCGGTGAGGGCACTTGACCCGGTGCGCGCGAAAACCAGGATCGCGAGCGAGACCCGAGCGAGTTGGTCTCCGGCGATGGACTGCGCATCGGCGAGCCAGATCGCTCGGAACTCGCGTATTCGTACCACATCGCCAAATGTCACCCGTTTGGCGGTGTCCTGGTGCATAGCATGCCTCTCTGCCCCCGATGGACAAACCATAACGCGGCGAAGGCAACAAGGCGTGAGGGCCCGCGAGCGGCGAGTAGCCGCGCCTCGGCGCCGCACGCCGAGAGACGAATCCGACGCTGAGCGCCTGCCGACCCGGGTATCAGTGCGCGAAGACCGGTGTGATCTGGGCTCTCGCCAGCGTGTGGAACACGAGGTTGAACGACACCACGGCGGCGCTGGCCTCCGAGTCGACGCCGAGCGTCTCGACATCGACGGCGTGCACGACGAAGAAGTACCGGTGCGGCCGGTCGCCCGGCGGCGGGTAGGCGCCGCCGTAGTCCTTCGTGCTCCAGTCGTTGCGCACGTGGAACGCGTTGCCGGGCAGCGCAGCGCCCCCCGCGCCCGCCCCGTTGGGAAGCGAGGTCGTCGACGCCGGAAGGTCGACGAGCACCCAGTGCCAGAAACCCGACGGCGTCGGGGCGTCCGGATCGAAGCAGGTCACGACGAAGCTCTCGGTCTCGGCGGGAAATCCGGACCAGGCGAGCTGCGGTGACCGGTTGCCGGCGTCGGGCTGCGCGCCGGTGTAGACGTACGCGTGATCGAGCTGCTCGCCGTCATGGACGTCGGTGCTCGTCACGGTGAACGTGCCCACGGCGGGGAGCAGCGAGTACGGGTCCGGTGCGGCGGGGCGGTCCAGGCTCATGCAAGCACCCTAGGACGCACGCGTACGGTCCAGGTCATGGAGGTGGACGAGTCCGCAGATCACCGCCCGCTGATCGTCGGAATCGGCGGCTCGACCCGCGCGACGTCGCTGACCGACGAGCTGCTGCGGGTCGCCTTGGCCGAGGCGAACGCGCTCGGCGCGAGGGCCGCGGTCTTCGGCGGGACGTTCCTTGCCCAGCTGCCGAGCTACACGGCTGACGACGAGCCCGCCGGTGACGACGCGGCGGAACTGACCCGCGCGATCGGGGCCGCCGACGGGCTGATCATCGCCACGCCGGGCTATCACGGCGGCATGTCGGGGTTGGTCAAGAACGGCCTTGACCACCTCGAGGCCCTGCGCGGCGATTCCCGGCCCTACCTCGAGGGGCGCGCTGTCGGGACGATCGTCACCGCGGCGGGCTGGCAGGCCTGCGGGACCACGCTCGTGTCGCTCCGTTCGACGATCCATGCCTTGCGCGGCTGGCCCACACCGTTCGGGGTCGCGGTCAACTCGGCCGACCGGGTGTTCGCCGAGGGCGGGGCCCTGCTCGACCACATCGCCGAGGCGCTGCGCCTCGTCGCCCGGCAGGTGGTCGGCTTCGCGGCCGGCTCAGCGAACCGGCGCGTGTAGGTCGAGCTTCGCGCGCTCCACTGCCAGGCAACGGTTCTCGACGTAGTCGATACCGGCCGCCGCCGCGATCCCGCGTGCCTCGTGCGAGACGATGCCGAGCTGCAGCCAGAGTGCCGTCGCGCCGGCAGCAACAGCTTGCCTGGCCACGTCGGGGGCGTCCGCCGACGGCCGGAACACGTCCACCAGGCCGAGCGGCTCGGGGACATCGGCCAGCGTCGGGTATGCCTTCTCGCCGAACAACTCGTCGACGTAGGGGTTCACCGGGATGATCCGCCAGCCCATCTGCTGCATCCGCAACGGGATCTGGTGCGCTGCCTTGCCGGCATCACGGCTCGCGCCGACGACCGCGATCGTGTCGTGCGTGCGGAGCAGTCGCTCGACCAGGGCGTCGACATTCGTGATCGTCATGACGCCACATTACGTTCGGGACGTAACCGGTCGGGCAGCCTGATCACAGCAGCGCTGAGCACGATCGTCAGCAGCACGTAGCACGCGGTCAGCGGGCCCAACCGCGCCTCCGCGCCGGCGCCGACCGCGAGCGCCGCGACCACCACCGAGAACTCGCCACGGGGGATGAGTGCGACGGCCGCACGCCACCGCCCGCGCCGTTTGACGCCTGCACGGCGAGCCGCGACGAAGCCGATGAGCATCTTCGTCGACGTCGTCACCACCGCCAGCGCCAGCGCGAGTGGCAGCACGCCGGGCAGCGAGTGCGGGTTGGTGGACAGGCCGAAGAACACGAAGAAGGCAGCGGCGAAGACGTCGCGCAGCGGCGAGAGCACCTCGATCGCCGACTGCGCGACCGTACCGGATACCGCGATACCGACCAGGAACGCGCCCACTGCTGCGGACACCTTGAGCTGTTCGGCCAGACCCGCCACCAGCAGCGTCAGGCCGAGAACGCCAAGCAGCAGCGACTCGCTGTCCTTCGCCGAGACGAGCGCGGTGACATGGCGTCCGAACCGGGTCGCCACGACGAGTACGACGGTGACCGTGGCGAACGCGATCCCGACCGCAATAGCGATCCGAGGCGCGCCGCCACCTGCCAGCAGGGCGGTCAGCACTGGCAGGTACAGCGCCATCGCGAGATCCTCGATCACCAGTACGCCGAGGATCGCGGGCGTCTCACGATTGCCCAGGCGCCCCGTATCGCCGAGCGTCTTGGCGATCACTCCCGACGACGACACCCACGTGATGCCGGCGAGCGCCACGGCCGCGGTCGCACCCCATCCGGCGAGCAGCGCCAGCCCCGCGCCGGGCAGCGCATTGAGCAGCCCGTCGAGAACGCCGATCGGCGCCTGCGCGCGCAGGCTGGACCGCAGCTCACTCGCGGAGTACTCGAGCCCGAGCATGACCAGCAGCAAGATCACGCCGATGTCGGCGGCGGTCTGGATGAAGTCGTGGCTAGCCGACAGTGACAGCACACCGCCCTGACCGAAGAACAGCCCGGCGATCAGGTAGAGCGGGATAACCGGTATCGCGAGCCGGCGGGCAATGCGGCCGAGGATGCCGAGCGAGAACAGGATCGCTCCGAGTTCGACGAGCAGGACGGCCGCGTGCGTCTGCGTGCTGCCGCTCGACGCGAGAATCACGGTCCTCAACCGGCGGTGCCGGCCGTTCCATCCAGGATGCGCGCCACCTGATCGACCGCGTCCTGGGTGCCCACCGTCACGACCAGGTCGCCGGTGTGCAGCACGAAGTCCGGCGCGGGGGACGGCAGGGCGGCGCCGTGGCGCAGAATCGCGACGATCGAGGCGCCGGTGCGGGTACGCGCGCCTGGGTGTCACCGAGCGGCCGGTCGCCGAACGGAGAGTCCGGTGGGATGGGCAGTTGCTCGACGATCAACTCGTCGGCCTGCCGTTGCAGCATGGCCAGCCGGACGGTGAGTTGCGGGGCGCCGAGAATCTCGGCGACGGCATTGGCCTCGTCGTCGCTCATCGCGATCGTGTCAACGGCGCCGTCGCCTTCCTCGTCGTACAGCACCAGCTCGCGCTGCCCGTTGCGCCTGGTGACGATGCCGATACGACGGCCGTCGCGGAGCCCGACCTCTTGACACACGCCGATCCCGGGCAATACCCGGCTCACGATGTCGACGTTCACCTACGCCAGACTACGGGGATGCTCACTCCTGGCTCGCTCGAATGGCGCGCTGTCAGCGCCGATCTGGTCGCCGCCCCAGTCGCGGACGCGGTGCACTCGCGGCCCTCGCTGGGCGACGTCGTCGTCGCGCCGATCGATCCCTCGCTCGCCGACACCGCGGCGTTCTGCGAGCGGTACGCCGTGGAGATGGACGACTCGGCGAACTGCGTCATCATCGCCGGCCGTCGCGGCGACATGACGTCCTACGCCGCGTGCGTGGTGCTCGCGACGACGCGTGCCGACGTGAACGGAGTCGTGCGCCGTCGCCTCGGTGCGCGCAAGGCGTCGTTCGCCGCGATGGATGACGCGGTGCGCCTGACCGGGATGGAGTACGGCGGCATCACCCCGATCGGGCTGCCCGCTGACTGGCCGATCCTCATCGACGGCGCCGTGCTGCGTCGCGAGGTCGTCGTCATCGGCAGCGGCGTGCGGCGCTCGAAGCTGGCTCTGCCGGCGGCGTCGCTTGCGGACCTGCCGATGGCCGAGGTGATCGAGGGCTTGGCGTCCGCGGGCTAGCGTCCGGTCGGCTGGCGCAGGCGCTCGGGCAACAAGGCCGCACCGGGCCCGGCCTGCGCGAAGTGGTCCTGCGGATTCGAGAACGCGCAGCTGCGCAGCGACAAGCAGCCGCAGCCGATGCATGACTCGAGTCCGTCGCGGAGCCTGGTCAGTGCGGCTATCTCGTCGGTGAGCCGCTGCCGCCACGTCCGCGACAGCCTCGACCAGTCTTCCTTTGTCGGCGTGCGCTTGTCGGGCAACGTGTCGAGGGCGGCCGCGACCTCGTCGAGGGTCAGGCCGACGTTGCGTGCCGCGCGGATGAACGCGAGGCGTCGCAGCACGTTGCGTTCGTAACGACGCTGGCCGCCGGACGTCCGCGTCGCGTGCACGAGGCCCTGCCGTTCGTAGAAGCGAAGCGCTGACGGAGCGAAGCCGCTGCGGTGCGCCACCTCGCCGACCGTGAGCAAATCCGTGGTGAGCATCGATCTTCCTTGACTTGAAGTTGACTTCAACTATCAGGATGGCTTGACAACGTCGCTATCGCAAGGAGTTCCCTGTCATGCCTCTCGCATTGATCACCGGCGCGTCACGTGGCCTGGGCCGCGCTCTGGCTCGCGCGCTCGCCGAACGAGACTGGTCACTCGTGCTCGACGCTCGCGGCGTGAAGGCACTGGATGTCGTTCAGCGCGAGCTGCCGTCCGCCGTGGTGCTCGCCGGCGATGTCGCCGACCCGCAGCACCGCGAGCAGCTGGCAGCCGCGGTCAGCCGGGCCGGACAGCTCGATCTGCTCGTCAACAACGCCAGCTACCTCGGCCCGAGCCCGCAGCCGGCCCTCGCCGACTACCCGCTCACCGAGCTCGAGCGCGTCTACCACGTCGACGTGCTCGCCCCGCTCGCGCTCGTCCAGCACGTCCTGCCGCTGATGGCTGAGCATGCGGCGATCGTCAACATCAGCTCTGACGCCGCGGTCGAGGCCTACGAGGGCTGGGGCGGTTACGGCTCGGCCAAAGCCGCCCTCGATCAGCTCAGCGCGGTGCTCGCCGCCGAGCACCCGGCGCTGTCGGTCTACGCATTCGACCCGGGCGACATGCGGACCGACATGCACCAGGCGGCATTCCCCGGAGAGGACATCTCCGACCGTCCCGAACCGGAGACGGTCGTCCCCGCGCTACTGCGCCTGCTGGACGAGCGGCCGTCGAGCGCCAGGTACCGGGCCAGCCAAGTAGCTATAGCCGAGTCCACACGATGATGTTCGACCTGCCCGACGAGCTGGCCTCGAGCGAGCCACCGGAGGAGCGAGGCGTCACCCGCGACCAGGTGCGCATGCTCGTCGCCGCCCCGTCCGGCATCGCGCACGCTCGCTTCGTCAACCTGCCGGCGTTTCTGGCGCCGGGCGACCTCGTCGTGGTGAACACGTCCGCGACGCTTGCTGCCGCGGTCGACGGGCACCGCGCGGACGGACGCGACGTGGCAGTGCACTTCTCCACGGCGCTGGACGACGGGGCGTGGCTGGTCGAGCTGCGCCCGCCAGTGCACCCGACCGGTCCGGTGCCGGACGCCTACGCCGGCGAGCAGGTGAGCCTGCCGGCCGGCGTGCGACTGACCCTGCTGAACGCGCACGGGGGAGAGAGGCTGTGGCGGGCGCACATTGCCGTCGAGGGCGCGGTGCCCGACTACCTGGCCAGGTACGGCCGGGCGATCACCTACCCGTACGTGACCGGACGGTGGCCGCTCTCGGCGTACCAGACGGTGTTCGCGCGGGACCCGGGCAGCGCCGAGATGCCCAGCGCCGGCCGGCCGTTCACCGCCGATCTGGTGACCTCGCTGGTCAGCTCGGGGATCGCGGTCGCGCCGATCACGCTGCACACCGGCGTGTCGTCGCTGGAGGAAGGCGAGCCGCCACTGGACGAGCGGTACCGCGTGCCCGAGGCCACGGCGCGACTCGTCAACCTCACGAAAGCGTCCGGTGGCCGCGTCGTCGCGGTCGGCACGACCGCGACGCGTGCGCTGGAGTCCGTCGCCCAGGTCGACGGCTGGGTCTTCCCGGGGGCCGGCTGGACGGACCTGGTGCTCGGCGCCGACCGACCCGCCCGCGTCGTCGACGGGTTGATCACCGGATGGCACGCGCCGGGCGCGTCGCACCTGCGTCTACTCGAAGCGGTGGCCGGGGCGGAGCTCGTCGGCGCCGCCTACGGTGTCGCAGTGCGCGAGCGATACCTGTGGCACGAGTTCGGCGACAGCTGTCTGCTACTGCCGCGGCGCGAGTCGGCGTGACGACGCCGGCCTTCTGGCGCCCGGCGGGCCGGCCCGACCTGCTGTTCGGTCGCGGCGTGAAGTCGTCCTACGCCGTCGAGCCCAGGGGCGAGTACTTCGTCGGGCCGATCCTGGGGCGCGGCACGACGCCCTAGTTTCCCGACCCGGTGGTCCGCGGACCGTCGGCTGGCCGCGGCCTTCTACCGGCTGCACTGTGCGTCGGTCCGAACGGGCAGCGCGCTCGCCCGCGACACCGCCGTGCTGGACGTCCTGCACGCCGTCGCCGCTCGGTCGCCGAGCGCCCGCGCGCGGCACGCCGGTGCGTCCGACCTCGCGGTGCGCCGGGCTCGCGACTACCTGCGCGAGCACGCGTCGCGCAACGTCAGCCTCGCCGAGCTGGCCGAGGTTGCTGAGGTCTCCGAGACGGCTCTGGTGCGTGCGTTTCGCAGGCGGTCGCGCGTCGCGCCGCACGGCTACCACCTCGGCGTGCGCGCCGGCGACGCCGCGACTTGCACGGGCTTTCACGATCGGAACAACCTGCACGGGCACGTCTCGGGTGCCGGCTCGGCACGATGACGTTCGGCCGCGAGTGGAAATGGGGAGCGGCGCCGGCGGAATGCAGCAAGATGTTCGACGCGTACGCCGAGGCGGGCGGCAACGTGCTCGACACCGCGGACAAGTACACCGACGGGCAGAGCGAGAGCATCCTCGGCGAGCTGCTGGCCGGGCAGCGCGACCGGTGGGTCGTCTCGACGAAGTACACGGTCACCCGCGACGGGACCGACCCGAACGCCTCGGGCAACCACCGCAAGAACCTGACGGCCGCGCTCGAGGCAAGCATGCGACGGCTCGCCACCGACTACGTCGACGTGTACTGGGTGCACATCTGGGACCGCCTCACTCCGCTGGAGGAGACGATGCGCGCGCTCGACGACCCGGTGCGCGCCGGCAAGGTGCTGCACATCGGAGTCTCCGACATGCCGGCCTGGCCGGTCGCCCGGGCCAGCACGATCGCCGAGTTGCGCGGTTGGACGCCGTTCGCCGGTATCCAGGTGCGCTACAGCCTGGCTCAACGTGACATCGAGCGTGAGCTGCTGCCGATGGCCGACGCGCTCGGGCTCAGCGTCGCCGCGTGGTCGCCGCTCGTCGGCGGGTTGCTGTCGGGCAAGTTCAACCGCGGCAAGGCGGCGACGGATGCCCGGCTGGCGGGGCGCGAGATCACCCCGCGAGAGCTGGAGATCGCGGCCGCCGTCCAGGAGGTGGCCGCCGAACTCGCGGCAACGCCGTCGCAGGTTGCCATTGCGTGGACGCGTGCGCACCGCGCGCATGTGCATCCGCTGCTCGGCGCGCGCACCCTTGAGCAGCTCACCGACAACCTGGCCGCGATCGATCTGGTGCTGCCCGCGGCGGCACTCGCCCGGCTCGACGAGGCGAGCGCGATCGACATCGGCTTCCCGTACGACTTCCTCGACGGCAGCACCGGCTTCGTGTTCGGCGAGGTCGACACGCGCATCGACCTGCGCTGAGCTGGTTCAGGACGTGCCGATGGCCGCGATCAGCTGATCGTGCAGCAGGCCGTTGCTGGCCGCGGCGTTGCCCTGCATCACCCCGTCGACCCCGTCCAAGCCGGTGAATCGGCCGCCCGCCTCGACGACGATCGGCGCGAGGGCCGCCATGTCCCACAGCGAGAGCTCCGGTTCCGCGGCGACGTCGACGGCACCCTCGGCGACCAGCATGTAGGACCAGAAGTCGCCATACGCGCGCGTACGCCACATGCGTTCGGTCAGCGCCACGAAGCGATCGCGCGCGCCGACCGCCGACCAGGCGCCGATCGAGGCATAGGACAGGCTGGCATCCGACAGCGCGCCCACTCGCGACACCCCCAGCCGTCGCGGTGCGCCGCCGAGCGCGGACGTCCAGGCACCGGAGTCACGAGCCGCCCACCAGCGGCGCCCGAGCGACGGCGCGGAGACCACACCGAGCACCGGGTCGTCGCCGACGAGCAGGCCGATGAGCGTTGCCCACACCGGGACGCCGCGGACGAAGTTCTTCGTTCCGTCGATCGGGTCGACGAGCCACCGGCGCGGGCCGTCGCCGTCGCGGCCGAATTCCTCACCCCACACCGCGTCGGACGGGCGCGAGTCGGCGATCCGGGTCCGCAGCGCCTCCTCGACGGCGCGGTCGGCGTCGCTGACCGGCGTGAGGTCGGGCTTTGTCTCGACGACGAGATCCACCGCGCCGAACCGCCCGAGCGTGATCGTGTCGGCGGCGTCGGCGAGCGAGATGGCCAGCGAGAGGTCGTCGTCGTACGCGCCTGGTTCCGTCACGAACGGCACGCTACCGATGCGGCGGGACGCCGGAACGCCCGGCCACGGCCGCGAGATTGGTCTGGCCGCCGCGGAGCGATCGCCCGCAGACTGGGCTTGACCCCAGGGAGCATGACATGACCGATCCGCTGCTCGCGTACGTCGCGAACCGCGTCAGTGAGTACCAGCGTGGCGCCGGCGAGCGCCCCGTGAACGCCAGGACCGGCGTGAACGAGCTGACGGCGATGGTGGGCGGGCCGCTGCCGGACGGGCCCACCGACCCCGCCGAAGCCGTCCGACAGCTCGCCGACGCCGTGGATGCCGGATCGGTCGCGACGATCGGGCCGCGCTACTTCGGGTTCGTCACCGGTGGCGCATATCCGGCGACCGTGGCGGCGGATTGGCTGGCGACCGGCGCCGACCAGAACGTGGCCGTCTACGTCATGAGCCCGGTCGGGGCGGTTGTCGAAGACGTCGCCGCGGGCTGGCTTCGGGACATCTTCGGCCTGCCGCGCGACGCCTCGGCCGGCTTCACCACCGGCGCGATGATGGCGAACTTCACCGGACTGGCCGCGGCCCGGCATCACGTGCTCGCGAAGGCCGGATGGGACGTCGAGGCGGACGGCCTGCAGGGAGCGCCGCGCGTGCACGTGGTGGTCGGCTCCGAGCGGCACGCCACGATCGACGCGTCGCTGCGCTACCTCGGGCTGGGGCACGGCACTGCGCACGTCGTAGCGGCTGACGAGGAGGGCCGCCTGCGAGCTGACCTGCTCGCCGGTGTGCTCGCCGACTGCGACGGGCCGACGATCGTGTGCGCGCAAGCCGGCAACGTCACCAGCGGCGGCTTTGACCCGATCGCCGAGATCTGCGAGCTCGCGCAGGCGCATGGGGCGTGGGTACATGTGGACGGCGCGTTCGGGCTTTGGGCGGCGGCCAGCCCGTCGCTGCGCGGGCTCGTGACCGGGATCGATCAGGCCGACTCGTGGGCCACCGACGCGCACAAGTGGCTCAACGTCCCCTACGACTCGGGGCTGGTGTTCGTGGCGCACCCTGACGCGCACCGCGCCGCCATGCGCAAGACGGCGAGCTACCTGGGCGAGGAGGTGGCCGGGCTGCGCGACGGCGACAGCTACGCACCAGAGAGCTCGCGGCGGGCGCGCGGCCTCGCCGTGTGGGCGGCGTTGCGCACGCTCGGCCGCTCCGGCGTTGCCGACCTCGTCGACCGGTGCTGCGCGCTCGCTCGGCGCTTCGCCGAGCAACTGGCGGCGGTACCGGGCGTGGAGGTGCTGAACGACGTGGTGCTCAACCAGGTGGTCGTGCGCTTCGGCGACTCCGACGACACGACGCGCCGGGTCATCGCGGCCGCCCAGGCCGACGGGACGTCCTGGTTCGGCGGCACCGTCTGGCGCGGCGTGGCGGCCGCTCGGATCTCGGTGTCCAACTGGTCGACCACCGAGGCCGACGTCGACCGGTCGGTGGCCGCGATCCGCGGCGTACTGGATCGGATAACGTCCAGGGCGTGAGCGCGCCCGATCCCGCCGTCGACAAGGTGCTGCGCGCGTTCGTCGTCGACGACCGGCTCCGGTCCATCCCGAGGCCCGGTCGCAAGCGGCGCATCGTGCTCGAATACCTCGCCGCCGCGTTCGAGCCTGGTGTGCGCTACAGCGAGGCGCGAGTCAATGCCGTGCTGCGTGCCTGGCACGACGACGTCGCGGCGCTGCGGCGATATCTCGTCGACGAGGGACTGCTCAGCCGCGAGGCGGGCGAGTATTGGCGCAGCGGAGGTTGGGTGGACGTCCTGTGAACGGCCGCGTCGCGCGGGTTTCCGCGCGCGGGCAGGTGCCGCCGTTCTACGCGATGCAGGTGTACGTCGCGGCGATGGCCCGCCAGCAGGCCGGTCTGCCGGCGTACCTGCTCAACGTCGGCCAGCCGGGCACGCCCGCGCCGTCCGCCGTGCTGGCCGCGGCGCACAAGGTGCTCGACACCGATCGCATCGGCTACACGTCCGCACTCGGCATTCCCGAGTTGCGCGACGCAATAGCCAATCATTACCGGCGCACCTACGGCTTGGACGTTGCGCGGTCAGCGGTCGTAGCCACGACCGGGTCGTCCGGCGGGTTCCTGCTGGCGTTCCTCGCTGCCTTCGAGCCGGGCGACGTGGTCGTGCTGGCGCGTCCTGGCTATCCGGCGTACCGCAACATGCTGACCGCGCTCGGCTGCCGGGTGGTCGAGCTGCCGTGCGGCCCGGCCACCCGATTCCAGCCGAGCGTCGTGGCCCTGGACGCCCTCGACGTGCGGCCCGCTGGCCTGGTCGTGGCGAGTCCGGCCAACCCGACCGGCACGATGGTCACACCACCGGAGCTGGCCGCGATCACGACCTGGTGCGACGCGAACGGCGTCCGGCTGATCAGCGACGAGATCTACCACGGGATCACGTTCAGCGGCGAGGCGTCCTGCGCCTGGCAGACCAGTCGCCGGGCGATCGTCGTGAACTCCTTCTCCAAGTATTTCTCGATGACCGGCTGGCGGCTGGGCTGGCTGCTCGTTCCGGACGAGCTGCTCGACTCCGTCGACCGGCTGGCCAGCAACTTCACGCTTTGCCCGCCGACGCTCCCGCAGCACGCTGCCATCGCCGCCTTCGACGCCTACGCCGAACTGGACGCGAACGTCGAGCACTACCGGGCCAACCGCGAGTTCCTGCTGGCACGGCTGCCGGAGGTCGGGCTCGACCGGCTGGCTCCGGCCGACGGCGCGTTCTACATCTACGCCGACGTGTCGAAATGGACGGACGACTCGCTGGCGTTCGGGGCCCGGCTGCTGACCGAGACCGGTGTGGCGGTGGCCCCGGGCATCGACTTCGACCCGGTCGACGGTGGCCGCTACATCCGCCTGTCGTTCGCCGGCGACGCCGCCGAGATCGCCCAGGCCGTGGACCTGCTGGGGGAGTGGCTTGGCAAGGTCTAGTGGCCAAGTGCTACTAGCAAGCTGATCACGATGATGCCCAGGCCGGCCCACAGCTCCACTTGGGCGCGCAGCGTGCTACGCGCCAGGGCGGTCGCGGCCTGACGAGCCTTACGAGCCTTCGCGACTGCGTCGCGCCGCGCGGGAAGCCTGATCGCGTAGTCGGCGACGATGATGCAGCCAAGCAGCAGGAAAAGTAGTGCCATTTCTCCTTGTCGTCCCCCGGTCCGAGTGGCCGACGCCGCCTCGGATTACCAGACTGCGCCGCAGCGCGCGCAGCGGTAAGAGCCTTTAGGCCTTCTTGATTAATGGCCCGAACGACTACGAAGCGTGATGCCGCGTCAGCCCTCATACGCCGGCAGGTCGAAGTGTTCGCGGATCGCCCGCTGCACCTGCCTCACCGGGGCAGTGGCGTCGACGGTGGCGACGAACTCCTTGCGCTGGAAGATCTCGATGAGCGGCTTGGTCTGCTCGTGGTACTCGGCGAGACGGACGGCGAGCGCCTCGGGGTTGTCGTCGTCACGAGTCGCGAGGCGGCCACCGCACACGTCGCAGACGTCGGGCACCTGCGGACGGTGCGCGATCAGGTTGTAGTCGAGGCCGCACTGCGAGCACAGCCGCCGTGCGAGTACCCGACGATGCACCTCCTCGTCGGGCAGGTCGAGGTTGATGACCCCGTCGATGTCGTAGCCCTCCAGGAAGAACTCTGCCTGCCGGGCGCTGCGCGGGAACCCGTCGATGATGAAGCCGTAGTTCCAGTCATGGTCGTGCAGTCGTTGCCGGACGACTGCCTCGACGACGTCGTCGCCGACCAGCCGCCCTCCGGCAACGGTGCGGCGTACCTGGGCGCCGAGCTTGGTGTGATGCTGCACGTTCCACCGGAAGATGTCGCCGACGCTGATGTGCTCGAGGTCGAGGTCGTCGGCGAGCAGCTTGGCCTGCGTGCCCTTGCCGCTGCCCTGGATGCCCATGATCACGAACTTGCGCATGGCATCTCCTCAGCGGGGTGGGCCGTCGGACTCGACAGCTTCGAGGATCTCGACGGGATCGCCGACGCGAACCGTATTGCCCGGCGCCGGGGAGTCCGGGATGAGCTGCATGCCGAACCAGGTCGCGCCGTCCCACCGCCGGACCTTGGACAGCGTCGCAATCGGCTCCTTACCCTTGGCCGCGGTCTCGGGATCGATCAGCGTCATGACGCACCGGTCGCAGCCCTTGACGGCGCGAAACGTCACGCTGCCGATGCGCAGACGGCGCCAGCCGTCCTCGGCCCATGGGGGGGCGCCCGAGACGACGAGGTTCGGCCGAAACCGGGTGATCGGCAGCGGGCCCTCAGCAGCGCGAGCACCTGCGACTACGGCGACATTGAGCGCGGCCAGCGAGTCCACCGAGGTAATCAGCAGCGGGTACGCGTCGGCGAAGCTGACCCGGTCGTCCGGCGCGCTGAAGTTCGGGCTCGGACGACGGCGGGTCGCGTCGTCCAGGTATACGAGCCGTGCGGGCGTGCCGAGCAGCTCGCTGAACCACGCATGTGCATCCGGCGCGGCCGGCGTCGCGGCGAGTTGGTTGCCGTGCACGTCGACCGAGACCAGCTCGGCGTCGGGCGCCTTCACGACCAGCTCCGGGCCGCCGGGCGCGCGCAGCCGCAGGCCGTTGCCGTCGAGACGGACGTCGACCAGGACGAGCTGGGCGTATTCGCGAGCCGTCACGCACGAGCCGCCCGCGTCGACGACCATCCACCGGCGATCGCCGGCGAGCCCCCACGGCTCGACCTCGGCGTGCAGCAACTCCTCGCGCCGGCAGGACTTGACCGGGTAGCGATAGATGCCCGAGAGGGTGACCGCCACCCGGCCAGGATAGAGCGTCACTCCGGCGCGGACCGGCTGCTGATCAGCCGGCGGAACGCCTCCAAGCGCTCGCGCGTGGAGTGCCCCGTGGCCACCCAGTCGTCGAGGCGGCAACCGGCATCGGCCGAGAGGTGCTCGCACCCGGGCGGGCACTGGTTGGCGCCGTCCTCCAGATCCGGGAACGCCCACAACAGGTCGTCGGGCGTGACGTGCGCGAGCCCGAACGACCGCACGCCCGGGGTGTCGATCACCCAGCCGTCGTCGTCGGGCAGGCGCAGCGCGACAGCAGAGCTCGACGTGTGCCGCCCCATGCCCACCGCGCTGACCACGCCCGTCGCGCGGCGCGCGTCCGGCACGAGCCGGTTGATCAGCGTCGACTTGCCCACCCCGGAGTGCCCGACGAACACTGATATCTGCCCGGTCAGCCGTGCCAACAGGTCGGCGAGGTCGCTGCCGCGGTGCGTCACCACCGCGGCGAGGTCGAGTTGGTCGTAACGCGCGAGGACGTCGTCGGGCCCGGCGAGGTCGGACTTCGTCAGGCACAGCAGCGGCTCCATGCCGGCCGCGAGAGCTGCCACGACGCAGCGGTCGATCAGCCCGTACCGAGGCGGCGGGTCGTCGAGTGACGTGACGATCACCAGCTGGTCGGCGTTGGCGACGATAACTCGTTCCTGCGGATCGTTGTCGTCGGCCGTACGCCGCAGTACGGTCTCACGGTCGCGCAGCCGGACGATGCGCCCGAGAGCGTCCGGGCCACCGGACAGATCGCCGACGACATCGACTCGATCGCCGACGGCAAGGCCCTTGCGGCCGAGCTCGCGGGCTCGCATGGCGGTGATCGCGACGTCGCCGACGAGCACGCCGTAGCGGCCGCGGTCGACGGCGTACACCATGCCTTCGGCTGCATCGACATGCTCGGGGCGCTGCTTCGAGCGCGGACGGGTGCCCCTGCCGGGCCGAACGCGGACATCGTCCTCGTCGAGCCTGCTGACATCCCGTGCCACTGGCGACCTACGAGTCGAGCATCCGCGACCACATGCCCGCGAAATCGGGCAGCGTCTTGCCGGTCGTCTCGATGTCGTCGATCTCCACGCCGTCGACCGCAAGGCCGATGACCGCGCCGGCCGTAGCCATGCGGTGGTCGGCGTAGGCCTGCCAGAGGCCGCCATGCAGCGGCTGCGGCGTGATGTGCAGCCCGTCCGCTGAGTCGGTGGCAGCACCGCCCAGGCGATTGATCTCGGTGCTGAGCGCGGTCAACCGGTCGGTCTCGTGGCCACGCGTGTGCGCAAGGCCGGTGAGCCGCGACGGCACATCGGCCAGCGCCGCGAGCGCGGCGATCACGGTCGCCAGTTCCGGGAAGTCGCGCAGGTCGGCGTCGATGCCGGTGATCGTCCCGGTGCCGCGGACGGTCAGCTCGGACTCGTCCTGCGCAACATCGGCGCCCATGCGGACGAGCAGATCGCGCAGCTCGTCCCCTGCCTGTGTCGTGGTCGCCGGCCAGCCCGGCACGGTGACCTCGCCGCCCGTCACCAGCGCAGCCGCCAGGAACGGCGCCGCGTTGGACAGGTCCGGTTCGATGACGATGTCGTGCGCGTGGATGGACGCGGGCGCGACCTGCCAGGAGGTCGGGGTCGGCGAGACGACCTCGACGCCCGCGCGGCGCAGAGCGTCGATGGTCATCTCGATGTGCGGCTGCGAGACGGCGGCGTCGCCGCCGGAGTGAATGACCTCGATTCCCTTGTCGTAACGGGACCCCGCGAGCAGCAGCCCCGAGACGAACTGCGACGAGATGGACGCGTCGATCTCGACCGTGCCGCCCGGCACCGATCCTGTGCCACGCACCGTGAACGGCAGCCGAGCGCGACCTGCGTCCTCGACGATCACCCCGGCCTGGCGCAATGCTTCGATAAGCGTCCACATCGGTCGTTCTCGGGCACGCTCGTCGCCGTCCAGGGTGACCGGCCCGCGCGCGAGCGCGGCCATCGGAGGCACGAAGCGCATGACCGTGCCCGCCAGGCCCGTGTCGATGACGCCGCCGTGCATCGGCCCGGGCGTCACCTGCCAGTCGCCGTTCACGTCATCGACGGCGATGCCGAGCGTGCGCAGGGCCTCAGCCATCAGCTCGGTGTCGCGGGCCTGAAGCGGGCGCACGATGCGTGACGGGCCGTCGGACAGGGCGGCGAGGATGAGCGCACGGTTGGTCAGCGACTTCGACCCGGGTAGTTCGACCCGTGCGCGCACGGGTTTGCGCGCGCGCGGCGCTGGCCAGTGCCCGAGTCCGGACGTCACGTGCACAGTGTGCCCGATGATCGCAAGGCAGGCTTCGGGTTACGTCCTGAGGTAGGACGCGCCGTTGACGTCGACGATGGTGCCTGTCGTGAACTCCGACCCCGGCGACGCGAGGAAGACGACGACCCGGGCAACCTCGTCCGGCGTGGCCGCGCGCCGCAGCGGGCTCTGGGCGCGGATCGACTCGCCGGTCGGGCCGTCCAGCAACGCCGCGGCCATGTCGGTCTCGACGAATCCGGGCGCCACCGTCGTGACGTAGATGCCGTGCGGCGCGAGTTCCTGGGCCAGGGACTGCCCGAGGCTGTTGAGCCCGGCCTTGCTCGCTCCGTACGCGGTGTGCCCCGGTTCGCCCCGGAATGCGCCGCGCGACGAGACGTTCACGATGCGGCCGCCCCCGTTCGAGACCATGTGAGGCACGACCTCGTGGATCAGGTTCGCCGGACCGATCAGGTTCGTGTTGATCGTCTGTCGCCAACTGTCGCGCCACTGCGCATAGCTGGTCGAGAGCACCGGGTGCGCCTCGTAGATGGCCGCGTTGTTGACGAGCACGTCGATTCGTCCATAGGCCGCGATGACCTGCCGCACCAGCGACTCGACGGCGTCCGGATCCGCAAGACCCGCCGCCACTGCCCGGTGTCCTTGGCCCGCCAGCGCAGCGAGCGTCGCCTTCGCTGCGGAATCGTTGGATGCGTAGTGGACGACCACTTTCGCGTCCTGCTCTGCGAACCGCTGCGCAATCGCGCGGCCGATCCCGCGCGAGGCACCGGTCACCAACACCACCCGTTCGCCAGCCGCCATGGCGTACAGCCTGCCGCACGGCTCGCTACGCGCCGCTGCGTACCCGACGATCGTGCGGTGCCTCGATTGCGGGTAAGCGTCGATCGCCGAGCCAGTACAGGCCGGTCACCACGAGCAGGACGGCCACGACGGCGACGGCGTTCACGACGACTCGGCCGTACCCGTGCGTCGTGACGTCGACGAACGGGTACGGGTACCACTTCGTGATCGCGCCGTAGATCAGGATGTAGGCAGCCCAGGCGACCGGCCACAAGGTGGCCAGGGTGATCGTCCGGACGTCGATGCGACGGCGTGGACCGAACACCAGCCAGCCGAGCACCATCATGATCGGCACGATGTAGTGGAAGACGTCGTTGGTGCTCGTCTGCTGCCAGCCGTGCGGTTCGTGGATCTTCGCCAGGACGGTCGAGTACACGATGCCGGTAACCGTGATGCCGAACAGCGCCGCGAGTCGCACCGCGCGCCAGACCGGCCCGTCCCGGTCCGGATTGCGCGCGAGCTGGGCTGCGGTCACGCCGCTCAGGATGTTGCTCTGGATGGTGAAGAAGCTCAGCACGCGCAGAATGCGATTGCCCATCGGCGTCCCGGCCAGTGTGCCGACCGCATGACCGCGGGGCGTGGCGCTGACCCGGATCGCGATCCAGAGCTGCACGACAAGCCCCGCCCCGACGAGCAGTGCGATCACCGCGTTCCAGCCGCGCGCCAGCCGAGGGCTCATCGTGACCGGGACTGTACTAGAGCTCGAGGCGCTCCTGTGGATGCAGCGTGGCGGGGTCAACCGGCTCGATCAGCTCGGGTCCGTTGTTGTGGACGCTGCCCACGGCCGACGAGACGACGTACGGGTCGAGGCGGGCTTCGGGGATCTGATCCAGCAGCCGGCGCGCAGTGGCCGCGTCGTCGCTCGAGCAGTCCAGCCACTGCTCGTGCAGCGCCGACGGGACGATGACGGGATTGCGATCGTGGATGATGCCGAGCAGGTCGGTGGCCTGCTGGGTGATGATCGTGCAGGTCCACAGCCACCGGTTCGGGTCGTCGTCGGCCAAGGCGGGATCTCGCCACAGCTCGTAAAGGCCGGCCATCGCGAGCATCCGGCCACCCTGGTCGTGCAGGAAGTACGGCACCTTGCCCTCGTCGGTCTTCTGCCACTCGTAGTACCCGAGCGCCGGCAACAGGCAGCGGCGACGGGCGGCCGCCGTCTTGAAGGCGGGTTTCTCGGTCACCGTCTCGATCCGCGCGTTGATCATCTTCGCGCCGCCCTTGCGGTCCTTGGACCAATTGGGCACCAGGCCCCACCGCACCGTCCGGAGCTGGCGGACGGGCTCGGCGGCCTCGCCATGATCGCGCGGGACCCTCTTGACGATCACGCGCACTGGATCGGTGGGGGCGACGTTCCACGACGGGGGGAGGTCGTCGCCGACGACGTCCTCGACGTCGAACTCCTCGGTCATATCCTGCGTCGAGGCGACATTGACGTAGCGACCACACATGTCACCAGTCTGCCGTGATGCTCGGGCGCGACGCACGAAGTCAGGCCCGGCCTGGACGGTCGGGCCTGACTTCGCGTCCCCTAGCTGCTCTCTGCCGTGGCCAGGTCGAGGTGTGCCGGATGCATCGCCGTGGCGGCGACGACCTTGGCGAGTTCGCTCTTGCGGACGAGGCGGAGCGTCACCGGGACGGCGGACAAGCCGATCAAGCCGCATACCAGCAATGCCCACTGGAAGCCGCCGGTCAGAGCTGCCGATGGCGCGCTGCCTTGGCGTAGCAGCGTCTCGGCGTGGCTGGCGGCGATGGTCGACGCGACGGCAACGCCGATCGCGCCGCCGAGCTGCTGGGACGTGTTCAGCAATCCCGACGCGAGCCCGGCGTCGCGTTCGCCGACCCCAGCCAGGGCCGCGATCGACACCGGGATGAACGCGAACGCCGTACCGATTCCGGTGATGAAGAACGGCCCAGCGAGGTCGGCCCAGAAGTTGCCGTGCACCGGTACCTGGGTGGCCCAGAGGATGCCACCGCCGATCAGCGACATCCCGAACGCCATGACGAGCTTGGCTGAGCCACGCGTCACGAGCATCTGCGAGAGCCCTGCGAAGGCGATCGACGTGACCGACGTGGCCAGCCAGGCGACGCCGGTCTGCAATGCCGAGTAGCCAAGCACCTGCTGCATGTACAGCGTGCCGATGAAGATGAACGCGAAGAAGCTTGCGCCCAGCAGGAAGCTGACGGCATTCGCGCCCGCGAGCGTCTTGAGGCCGAAGATGCGTAGCGGCATCAGCGGGGCCTGGACGCGGGTTTCAATAACGAGGAACGCGATGAGCAGCGCGGCGGATACCGCGAGGAGCGTCACCGTCCGGCCGGAGTCCCAGCCCACCTGCGGCGCGTTCGAGATCGTGTAGACCAGCAACAGGAGCCCACCGGTCACCGTGCTCGCGCCGAAGGGGTCATAGCGCCGCCGCTCGGTTTCGAGTCGGCTCTCGGGCACGACCCGCGGTGCCAGGATCATCATGGCCGCGCCGATCGGGACGTTGAGGTAGAAGATGTACTCCCAGCCGGCGTAGCGGGTGAGCAGGCCTCCGGCGATCAGCCCGAATGTCGCGCCGCCGGCTCCGATGCCGCCCCAGAGGCCCAGCGCTTTGTTGCGCTCCGCACCCTCCTCGAACATGTTCATGACGATCGATAGCGCCGCCGGCAGGATGAGCGCGGCGCCGAGCCCCTGCAGGCCCCGCATCGCGATGAGGAACCCGTCGGTGGTTGCGAGTGCGCCGGCCAGCGATGCGCCAGTGAATACGCCGAGCCCGATCATGAGGATGCGACGGCGCCCGAGCAGATCCGCTGCACGACCGCCGAGTAGCAGGAAGCCCCCGAAGGTGATCCCGTACGCGGTGACGACCCACTGCAGGTTCGACTCGGAGAAGTGCAGCTCCCGGCCGATCGTCGGAAGCGCGACGTTGACGATCGTGAGGTCGACGATCGTCATGAAGAACGAGACGGCTAGCAACGCGAACGCGCGCCAGCGGTTGACTGCGGACATGAGCTATCTCCTTGGACGTGTTACGGGGCCGGGCTGAGGCCGGCCGCTGTGAGCAGGTAGGCCCGGTGATCGAGGCCCGGGTCGGTGGCGAGGTCGACGATTGCCTTACCGACCTGCTCCGGGGCGAGGCTCGGGCCGGAGCGTTCGAGGGCGGTGGCGACGTCGACGCCTTGCCTGGCCGCGTAGGCAGCGACCGCGGTCGCGCCCAGGTCGGTCGCCGGAGTCAGCTGAGGGAGCACGGCGGCGAACCTGATGCCGAGCACGTTTCGCTCGGACTCCTCCGCGGCATAGGACGTGACGAATCGGATGGCGGCCTTGGCGCCGGCATAGCCGCCGCTGAGGGGCGAACCGCCAATCGCGGCTCCGCTGGAGAACGCGATGACGGCGCTGCCCGGGGCGAGCGGGCGCAGCAACGCCTCGCGCGTCCAGTTGAAGACATGCTGGACGTCGACCTCCCAGTTGCGGCTGAACGTCTGCCAGCTGTGGTGGTGAATCGGCCGTGGCAGCGGGCTCGCCCCGGCGTTGAGCACAAGCGTGCGTGGCTGGTAGGCGTCGATGAGCTGACCGGCGACGACCGGATCGGCCGCGTCCGCGACGACGGGTGTGAAGGTGTCGCCGAGCTGGGCACGAACCTCCTCGAGCCGGCCGCGGTCGCGGGCGACGCCGACGACGTTCGCCCCGGCCTGCGACAGCGCGATGGCGATGGCCCGGCCGAAACCCCTGCTGGCGCCGGTGACGATTGCGGTGGTTGCCGATACTTCTTGCGTAGACATCCGGAAGCTCCTGGATCTGTCGGTGATGATCGGGCCGTTCACCTGTACTGATCCGGGGGTGCGCGAAAACTCATCGCGTCCGGCCGATGAGTTTCTTGCCGGGATCGGATCTGTACAGGTGAGGGCATGCGCGCGAGATGCAGCACGGGAAACCGACAGGGAGTGGCAGATGCCGACCAGCGAGGAGTTCGCGCGGCTCAGCGACGCGTTCCGGCCTGAGCTATTGGCTCACTGCTACCGCATGCTCGGCTCGGTGCACGATGCCGAGGACCAGGTGCAGGAAACGCTCGTGCGCGCCTGGCGGTCCTACGGGGAGTTCGAGGGCCGGGCGTCGCTGCGCACCTGGTTGTACCGGATCGCGACCAACGCCTGCCTGCGCGCGCTCGAGAACCGCGGCCGCCGTCCGCTGCCGTCCGGCCTCGGCGGACCGCGCGATGACCCCGCCGCGCCACCGGACGGACCGACGTCGGAGATCGCGTGGTTGCAGCCCATTCCGGACGCGATGTTCGTTCCCGAAGCCGCCGATCCCGCGGCGACCGTGGCGTCACGCCAGAGCATGCGGCTGGCGCTGGTCGCCGCCTTGCAGTATCTGCCTCCGCGGCAACGCGCCGTCCTGCTCATGCGCGACGTGTTGCGCTGGCGGGCAGCCGAGGTCGCCGAGATGTTGGACACGACGACCGCCGCCGTCAACAGCACTCTGCAACGGGCCCGAGCCCAACTCGAACAGGTCGCGCCTGCCGAGGACGACGTCTACGAGCCGTCCGATCCGCAACAGCGCGCCCTGCTCGACCGGTACGCCACCGCGTTCGAGAACGCCGACGTCCCTGGACTCATGGAACTGCTGCGCGCCGACGCCGTGTTCGAGATGCCGCCGCAGCGGATGTGGTTCGCCGGCCGGGAGCCGATCGGGCGCTTCCTGGCAACCTGGGTGCTCCGGCCCGGCAAGTTCCGATTCGTCGCCGCGGCAGCGAACGGCCAGCCCACGCTTGCTGCATACCTGCTGGAGGACGACGGCAAGTATCACGCCCATGCCGTGCAAGTGCTCACGTTCGCCGGATCGTCCATCGCGCACGTCGTCTCGTTCAACGACGCGGACCTGCTTGCGGCGTTCGGTCTTCCGTCCGTCCTGCCCGACGCCGGGTTCGCAGCACGATGACGGGCGCAGCCGCTCAGACGGCACAGCAGGGCGGCGGGATCGGGCTGCTGCAGCGGGCGATCGGCTATGCCCTGGGCGCTATCCAAGCCGTTACGCCTGACCGCATGTCCGATCCGACACCGTGCCAGGGCTGGGATCTGCGCATGCTGCTCCGGCACGTCTGCGAGTCCGTCGCTGCCCTGCAGGAGGGCCTCGACACCGGACGCGTCGCCCTGTGTCCCGTGCCCGATGACGAGGCGGACGCTGACCCGGCAGCGATCTTCCGCGCGCGTGCCGTCCGGCTGCTGGACGCATGGACCGGTGCGGCCCGCCCCGGGCGGGACATCGACATCGCCGATCAGCAACTCGCCGAAACCGTCATGGCAGGAGCGGGAGCCCTCGAGATTGCCGTGCACGGATGGGACATCTCGCAGACCTGCGGTCACCAGCTGCCGATCCCGCTGGACCTGGCCGTCGAGCTATTGACGATCTCTTCGCTGCTCGTGCCGGAAACCAACCGGCACCCGCTGTTCGCCGCACCGGTCGCGGTGCCCCAGACGGCCGAGCCCGGTGAACGGCTCCTCGCCTTCCTCGGACGCGACGTCGGCGGCGCAAAGGACCGGAGCTGGCGGTAGCGCCGCGGGCTAGTGTCGCGGGTCATGCGGATCAGTCGCCTCATTCCCGTTTGTGCCGTCGGGTGCGCCGTGACGCTGTTCGCGGCCTGCACCTCTTCGTCCAAGTCACCTTCGACGCCCAGCGCCAGCTCGACAGCGCCGTCGAGCAGCGCGGCCACGTCGAGCAGCAGTTCGGCCGCGCCGTCGTCGGCGGCCCCTGCCCCGCTGGCACAGCTGAAGAAGATCGTGCTGCAACCCGCGGACCTACCCCCCGGCTGGAAGGGCACGCCCGCCTCCAAGGACAACGCCGATGACGCTGCCACCCAGGCGGCGTTGGCGAAGTGTGTCGGTGTGCGAAACACCGACCCGGACAAGGTCGCCGATGCGAACTCCTCGGACTTCGCTCTCGGCGATGCCAGCATTTCCTCCTCCGCGAGCAGCTATTCGTCGCAGAGCGCTCTGGCTGCCGATATCGCTCTGGTGCACAGCGCCAAGCTCGGGCCTTGCTTCGACCGCCAGGCGCAGGAGCTGTTTGCAAAGTCACTTCCCGCCGGCGCGACGGTCGATTCGGTCTCGAGCAAGTTCACGGCCGGGTCCGGTGGCGGCCCTTCCAATGTCGTCGGGTCCGGTGTCACGACAGTGAAGGTCACTGCCAACGGCCAGCAAGTAGTGCTCTACCTGACGGTCGCGTTCATCACCGGCCCGCTGATCGAGGCCGAGGTCGATACCCAGAACGTCGGCAAGCCAGTCCCCGCGTCCCTCCTGAAGTCGCTGGTCGCCAAGGTGGCCGACCGCGCTGCGAAGGGGTAGCTCCCCTCCATAAGCTGCCTCGCATGGCGCACATCGAGATCGACACCCCGAGTGGCACGGCCTGGGCCGACGTCGAGCGCCCGCCCGGCGAGCCGGTCGCGGCGATGTTCATCGGGCACGGCGCGGGCGGGGGAGTCGAGGCGCCCGACGTCCTGGCCGCACGCAACGCCGCCCTGGCCGCGGGGTACGTCGTCGCGCGGATCACGCAGCCTTACCGCGTGGCGGGACGCCGCTCGCCTGCCCCCGCCGCCCGCCTGGACGAGGCCTGGCTCGCTGCCACGGCGGCGCTCCGCGACGAGGTCGGCGCGCTTCCGACCGTCCACTGTGGACGGTCGAGCGGTGCTCGGGTGGCGTGCCGAACGGCTGCGCAAACGGGCGCCGTGGCGGTGATCGCCCTGGCGTTTCCGGAGCATCCGCCGGGCAGGCCCGAGCGCAGCCGGCTCGACGAGCTGGCCACGCCGGCCGTCCCGGTGCTGGTCGTGCAGGGCGACCGCGACCCGTTCGGTATGCCACCGGAGGCTCCGGGACGGCGGGTTGTGGTCGTCGAGGGCGGCGATCACTCGCTGCGCCGCGGCCGGGCCGTCATCGAGGCCGCGGTAACCGAGTTTCTAGCCGAGCACGTCGTGCAGCGGAGGTAGGCCCGCGTCCTTGACCGAGACCAGCGCGCGATCGACCGGGATCGGCCAGACGATGCCGAGGTCGGGATCCAGCGGGTTGACCGCCACTCCGGACATGCCCGGCACCCACTCCGCGTCGAAGCAGTAGAGGTACTGGCTGACGCCCGGGCTGACCGACTGGAAGCCGTTGCACACACCGGGCGGTACGAGCACCTGGGTCCCCTTGACCAACGGCACTGTCACAACCTTGGCGCGGCTGGGCGAATCCGGCCGGGTGTCGACGTAGGCGCCGTACGCCTCGCCGTGCACGACCGCGACGAGCTTGGTCATCGCCTCGCCGTGCAGGCCACGGATCGCGCCCTGGCTGGTCTCGGTGATGTTCACCTGCAACCACGGGCCGAGCGACGCCGCGCCCGCCTCGGCGAACGCGCTGAGGCGGAACAGTTCCCGGATCGTGCCCCGCTCGTCGGTGACCTGCTTCATCCGGACGATCAGCAGCCCGTCGATGTCAGTGGGCTCTGCGTGAAAAGGGATGACGTCGACCATGGCACCGGATGCTCTCATGTGGCGATCGGGGCCAGCGCGGCCGAGGTCAACCGGGCCAGGTCGGACGGCGTGAGCTCGACCTGCAGGCCGCGTTTGCCGGCCGAGACGAAGACGGTCGGATACCGGCTCGCGGTTTCGTCGATCACCACCGGAAGCCGCGTCTTCTGCGCCAGGGGCGAGATGCCGCCGACGACGTACCCGGTGGCCCGTGCCGCAGCCGCCGGTTCGGCCATTGCGGCCCGCTTCGCGCCGACCGCGACGGCCAGCGCCTTGAGGTCGAGCCGCCCGGCCACCGGCACCACCGCGCACACCAGCCGCCCGTCCACTGACGCGATCAGCGTCTTGAACAGGCGCTCCGGCGCGACGTCCAGGGCGGTGGCGGCCTCCTCTCCGAACGCGTCCGAGCGGGGGTCGTGCGGGTACGGGTGCAGCGTGTGGATGACCTTCTCCTGGGCAAGTAACGCCGTCGCCGGGGTCCCTTTCGCCACGGCGGCAATGTACTGGCGGGCCACCTGCCGGGGAATGGCATGCCCCCTCCCGCCTGTTCAGTCCCCGAGGAACAGCGAGAGGGACAGTAGATGAGTGTGCTCAGCGCATACGAGCCGTCGACACGGACTCTGCGGGGATGGCCCGCAGGCCACGGCGGCCAGTCGGCCGTAACGGTCCGGAGTCTGCCGGAGTCCGCGACGGCCGTATCCTCCGTAGAGCGGATCGATCCGGCCGGAGGGAGCCACGTGGTCCACGAAGAGACGGTCGAGGAACGGCGGGCGCGCTTCGAGCGCGATGCCCTCCCGTTCGTCGATCAGCTCTACGCTGCGGCGATGCGGATGACCCGCAACCCTGCCGATGCCGAGGATCTCGTCCAGGAGACTTTCGTCAAGGCGTTCGCCGCCTTCCACCAGTTCACCGAGGGCACCAACCTCAAGGCCTGGCTCTACCGCATCCTGACCAACACGTTCATCAACACGTACCGCAAGAAGCAGCGTCAGCCGCAGGAATCGAACTCCGAGAGCGTCGAGGACTGGCAGCTCGCCCGGGCCGAGTCCCACACGTCGAACGGCTTGCGCTCGGCGGAGATGGACGCGCTCGACCACCTGCCGGACTCCGACGTGAAGGCGGCCCTGCAGGCCCTCCCCGAGGATTTCCGGCTCGCCGTCTACCTCGCCGACGTCGAGGGCTTTGCCTACAAGGAGATCGCCGACATCATGGGAACGCCGATCGGGACGGTGATGTCTCGTTTGCACCGGGGCCGGCGCCAGTTGCAGCGCCTGCTGGGCGACTACGCTCGCGAACGAGGCCTCATTCCGGCGGGGTCCCAGGCGGCAGCAGGGGGTGAGTCGTGATGGGTGGCCTCGGATTCGGGCCGGGCGGCGTGGATTGTGACGACGTGCTCAAGGACGTCTTCCTGTACCTCGACGACGAGTCCGACCCGCAAATACGCAACCGGATCCGCCAGCACCTGGACGGTTGTGCCCCGTGTCTGCGCCAGTTCGGCCTCGAGCAGGACGTGAAGTCGCTGGTCGCCCGTTGCTGCGGCGGCGACATCGCTCCGGAGAGCCTGCGCGTGCGCATCCGGGTCCGCCTCTCCGAGGTGACCGTCGAGGCCGCGCACAGCGAGTACCGGCCTTCCTAACCTGACGCCTCAGCGAACCTGGCGGGCGGTGGCTTCAGGTCGGACCAGCGTTCGAGCATCCTGGCCGCATCGCTGCGGTGAGCGAGCCGAGTTCCGCGCGCTCGGGATGGCTGGTGGTCAGGCCTGCCACGACCCCGAGTCGGTAGACGAGCCGCTCGTGGCGAGCAACCTCGGCGCGACTGGCTCGGCATCCCGGCCGGTGAGCCGGTGCGCCGCGGCCTCGCGGGTATAGCGCTGCGCAGCGTCAGGCCCGCCCACGATCTGCTTGATCGCTACCGGCGTCGCGGCGCGACCGTGGGCTGCTGCCGAGTCGGCGCAGCCGCCGCGGTCGCCCGAGTTCGGCGCGCAGGGTTTCGCTGTACGCGGCGGCGAAGCCGTCGTGCCTGCCTAACGTGCGCTGAGTTCAGGCGCTCAGTGCGTGCTCGCCCCTGACGACGACGTGCTCGCCGACCGGCATGCTGCCGTCGGAGTAGTAGTCGTCCGGCTCGGTCGCGTCGACGCCCTCTGGTGCCTTGAGCGCGCGGAACACGAGCGTCAGCACAACGGCGATCACGATGTTGATCGCGAGTGCCGAGATCGCGATGTACATCGTGGTATGCGTGAACGGGAAGTTCGCGATCGACGCACCGAAGTGACGCGTGCCGTGCAGCTCGGTGACCGGCTTGCCGTCGACCAGCTTCACCTTCGTGTTCGGCACGGTCTGCCGGTAGGCGGTGACCGTCCCCCACACCATCGCGGTGGCCCAGGCGATCAGCAGCGCCCAGCGGTGGAACCACCGCGTGTACAGCCCGCCCACGATCGCAATGAACGTCTGCAGGATCCATACGCCGCCGAGCAGTTGCAGGTTGATCGCGTTCTGCCGGTCCATGAACAGCACGAACGCCAGGGCGCCGAACTTCACCACGATCGACGCGATCTTCGATACCGCCGCCTCGTGTTGCGGTGTCGCGTTGTGATTGATGAATTCTCGGTAGACGTTGCGGGTGAACAGGTTCGCCGCCGCGATCGACATGATCGCCGCCGGGACGAGCGCGCCGATCGCGATCGCCGACAGGGCCACTCCGGCGAACCAGTCGGGGAACACCTGGTCGAAGAAGTGCGGCACGGCCAGTTGCGGGTTGGCGAATCCGTCCGCGCCAAAAATCGAGGTCTTCTTGGCGATTGCCGCGAAGCCCAGTAGCGCGAGCAGGGCGAGCATCAGCGAATACGTCGGCAGGATCGCGGCGTTGCGCCGGATCACGTTGCGGGTCTTGCTCGACAAGGTCGCGGTCATCGCGTGCGGGTACATGAACAAAGCCATTGCCGAGCCGAACGCCAGCGTGCCGTATGCCCAGTAGCTGCCGGTGCCCGGGATGAAGATGCCGGTCGGCTTGCCGGCCTTGGTCGGCGTGTTCATCTTCGTCTCGGCCGCATGGAACATCGTGCCGAAGCCGATCTTCGTCCCGACGTAGGCGATCGCCACGATGATCGCTATGTAGACGAGGCCGTCTTTGATGAACGCGATGAGCGCCGGAGCCCGCAGTCCGGACGAGTACGTGTACGCGGCCAGCACGGCGAACGCGATGATCAGCGGCAGGTCGCGCATGAATGCGTTGCTCGATCCGCCCAGGCCGATCGTGTCGATGACCGCCTGGATGCCGACGAGCTGCAATGCGATGTAAGGCATCGTCGCGAGGATGCCGGTGAGCGCGATGGCCAGGGACAGGCCGCGGCTGCCGTAGCGTCCGCGGACGAAATCGGCAGGTGTGACGTATCCACGACGGTGCGCGACCGACCACATACGCGGCATGAACACGAAGATCAGCGGATAGACCAGGATGGTGTACGGCACCGCGAACCAGCCGCTCACGGCGCCGGTCGCGTACATCGCCGCGGGAACCGCGACGAACGTGTACGCCGTGTAGAGGTCGCCGCCGAGCAGGAACCACGTGACGAGCGTGCCGAATCCGCGCCCGCCGAGCCCCCATTCGTCCAGGCTCGCCATCGAAGCCGGCCGGCGCCACCGTGCGGCGACGAAGCCGCCGAGCGTGACCGCGATGAAGAAGAACAGCAGGACGCCGACTTCCACTCCGTTGACGCCCGGGCCGGCCGCCTGCGGGCTCATCGCGAGCCTCCGTCACGCCGCACGTGGTTGATCAGGAGATACGCGGTGTAGACCATCGCCGCCTCGATGAACATCCACATCAGCTGGTACCAGTAGAAGAACGGGAAGCCCCACAGGACCGGGCGTGCCTTGGTATAGGTCGGCACGAGCAGCAACGCCGCGACCGGGACGATGAGCAACAGCGCGGTGACGACTCGCGCCCAGGTGGGCAGCGGCCGCGGGCGGGGATTCGTCAAGGTAGCCTCCGAATGCTGGTATGGCGCAGCTCACAGCTGACAGGGCGGACCGACCCTAGACCTGTATCTACCCGTAGGCGAGGTATCTCACGCAATAGTGCGATCAGCGGTCGCGATCGGCGGCTGTACGGCGCCGCGACGCGTGCGGCGCGCACCGGATCGGTCTGGGCGGACGCCCTAGGCTGGCGATTGATGTCAGCGCTCTCCGATCTGCTTGCCGCACGCACCTCGCTCGACGACGCCCAGGTCAGCCACGTGCAGCGCCTCGTCGGCGAATGGCAGCTGATCGCCGACCTGTCCTTCTCCGACCTGCTGCTGTGGGCGCCGGGCGCGGACGGCTCGTTTCTGTGCGTCGCGCAGTGCCGGCCCACCACCGGTCCCACCGCGTACGTGCACGACCAGGTCGGCGTCGTCATCCGCGGCGGGCGCGCGACGCCGATGCGCGTCGCGCTCACCGAGGGCAGGATCTACCGCGAGGCTGACCCGGACTGGGACGGCGACCTACCGATCCGGCGTGAGGCGATCCCGGTACGGCTGGGTGGCGCGGTCATCGCCGTGCTCGGCCGCGACAGCAACCTGGCCAGCGTCCGCAGCCCGAGCCAGCTCGAGCTCGTCTACCTGCAAAGTGCCGCCGATCTCGCGTCGATGGTCGCCGACGGCACGTTCCCCGCCCAGGAGTCGAACGCCGAGGAGGGTGCCGGCCCGCGCGTCGGCGACGGGCTGCTTCGCGTCGAGCGCGACGGGACGATCCTGTACGCGAGCCCCAATGCCCTGTCCGCGTTCCGCCGCCTCGGCGTGACCGGGAACGTGCTCGGTGAGCCGATCGACATGCTGACCAGCACGATCGCCGACGACCCGTTCGACGCGAGCGACCTGGCCCGGGCTGTGCAGGCGGCGATCGCGGGAGGCAATCCCACCGGCCTGGAGGTTGACGGCGGCGGAGCGACGGTGGCGTTCCGTGCCCTTCCGTTGCACCCACGGGGCGAGGTGCTCGGCGCGCTGATCCTCATGCACGATGTGACCGAGGTGCGACGGCGCGACCGGCAGATCATGAGCAAGGACGCGACGATCCGCGAGATCCACCACCGGGTCAAGAACAACCTGCAGACGGTCGCCGCACTGCTGCGGCTGCAGGCGCGCCGGGTGGCGCAGCCCGAAGCGCGCTACGCGCTGGAGGAGTCGATGCGGCGGATCAGCTCGATCGCGCTCGTGCACGACACCTTGTCGGTGTCGATCGACGAGGAGGTTCCGTTCGACGAGATCGTCGACCGCCTGCTCGAGATGCTGGCCGACGTGACCGGGTCGTCGGGCAGGCTGCGGCTACGCCGTACCGGGACGTTCGGTGAGTTGCCAGCCGAGATCGCGACGGCGCTGGTACTCGTGCTGACCGAGCTGATCCAGAACGCGGTCGAGCACGCGTACCCGAATCGCGGTGCGGACGAGCGGCAAGGATGCGTGGAGGTGGGGGCCCGGCGGGCGCGAGGCCAGCTGACCGTCACGGTCACCGACGACGGAGTCGGGTTGCCGCCAGATTTCACGCCGGACAAGGGTGATCGGCTCGGCTTGCAGATCGTCCGGACGCTCGTCTCGGCCGAGCTCGCCGGGTCGCTGGATCTGCGCTCGCGCAACGACGGAACGACCGGCGCGCAGGCTCAGGTGACGGTATCGCTCAGACGGCCGGCTGCGGCCGCGAACCGATGACAGCGAGCTCGGGCTGGGCAGGACGCGCCGGCGATCAGGCCCATCCTGCCGGGCTCAAGCCGTCCTGGCGCGGGCGCGTGCCTTGCGGCGCTTGAGCGCCCTGCGTTCGTCCTCGGACAGACCGCCCCATACGCCTGCGTCCTGGCCGCTTTCCAGCGCCCAGCCGAGGCATTCTCCGATTACCGGGCAACGCCGGCAGACGGCTTTGGCATGCTCGATTTGCAGCAACGCAGGCCCGGTGTTCCCAATCGGGAAGAACAGCTCCGGGTCCTCGTCACGGCAGATCGCGCGGTGACGCCAATCCATTGGTCGATCTCTCCTCTGACTCGTGACACGAGAGGGCACCGTCGCCCAACCGTGCTTGTGAAGCCTTTCACGAGCTAGCTCGCAGTTCAAGGAATCTTTCTCTATGCGGGCGAGGTCACGCCAGAGCGCGTTTCGTGCACGCGCGGGCGCACACAGCCACTCCTGGATTCCCAGGCCGCTACCAAGCCTTACCCAACTCTCGTCAACCGGCAAGCGCAGACTCGCCGCAACTTCTCGGATCCACACGTCCAAGCCCACATATGCGGGCGAAGCGCCACTAAATTACCAGGCTCAGGGCGTTCGGTACCGACCAGAACTGCATTTTCTCGCGCGGTTCGAGCAGGTCGCCGTCGACCTGCACCAGGATCGGCTCGTCGGATCGCACCACGAATCCCGGCAGATCGTGCTCGAGCAGCACCCCCCAGCCGCCGGAGTGCGGGTTCTTGCGAGCCATCTGCGCGGCGCTGTAGACGACGCTGAGAACGCCCATCCGGCTGCGCGCATAGAGGTCCAGGCCGGTGTCGAAGGAGGCCTGCGGGGTCGGCCGCAATGGCCGGTTGCCGACGAACGTCCACGGGTCGCAGTTGGCCACGATCGCATAGAACAGCCGGTCGATGACCGTGCCGTCGGGCAGCTCGACGTGCAGCTTCGGGTGGCGGCGATCCGAGGCCAGGAACTCGCGGACGGTGACCCTGGCGTACAGCCCGTGCGTCGAACGCGTGCCCCGGCGGCGGCGTTTCTCGACGGCGGCAACGACCGTCGCGTCGAACCCGACGCCCGCGGCGAACGTGAACCAGCGGTCCTCGATCCGGCCGAGACTGATCGGGCGACGCCGGCCGTGGCGCAGTGCGTCGAGCAGCACTCCGGTCGCTTCGATCGGGTCGTTGGGCAGGCCGAGGGCTCGCGCGAAGACGTTCGTCGAGCCGGCCGGAACGACGCCCAGCGCCGGCACGTGTTCGTGCACGCCGTCGGTGAGCAGGCCGTTGACCACCTCGTTCACCGTGCCGTCCCCGCCGAGCGCGACGACCAGGTCGACGCCGTCGCGCATCGCGCGGCAGGCGAGCGCCGCAGCGTGGCCGCGATTGGCGGTCTCCTCGACGTCGAGGTCGGCCGAACTGCCCAGCGCGTGCGCCAGAACGTCGCGCTGCCGCTCGGACGTGGCCGTGGCCCGCGGGTTGACGACTACGAGCACGCGCACGCCGGGAGCGTACCTGTGAGTACCCGTGGATAGGCTGGCACTAATGACCGTGCACCCCGGCGACGCGCCGATCCCGACCCAGCTGCGGGCAGCCTCGGCTGTCGTCGCCGTGCAGGGTCTCGCCCTGCTCGCCGCGGCCGCCATCCTGGTCGTCATGACGATCGCGGGCCATCCCGACGACGTGCTGCGGGCGCTGCTGGGCGCGGCAATGGCACTGCTCGGCGCCGTGATTCTTGTCTCGTGCGCGCGGGGGCTGCTGGCGCAGCGTCCGGCTGCCCGCACGCCGGTCGTGGTGCTCGAGCTGCTGGCTCTGCCGGTGAGTTACAGCCTGGGCTTCCAGGCCGGCCTGCTGGCCTACGGCGTCCCGATCATGTTCAGTGCGCTCGCCGTGCTCTACCTGCTGTTCACGCCGGCCGCACGGGCTGTGCTCGATCGCGACCCCGAGCACTGATTCATCGGGTAGTCGCCGATGCGCGCCGCTTGGTGACAGCGATGACGAGTTCCTGACCGCTGCTCGACACGTGAACCTCGTCGGCGAGCGCGCCCAGCACGGTCCAACCGAAGCCCCCGCGATCCGGCGCCGCGTCCGGCTCGGCGGGGACGCTGATGCTGAGGTCCAGGTGGTCCGGACGCAGCGCGAATCGCGTGGTCATCGAGGTGTCCGGTCCCGCGTGCGGCAGCAGCAGCGCACAGGCCTCATCGACGGCGAGGCGCAGATCCTCGATCTCGTCCAGCGTGAGGTCGCATCGGGCCGCCAACCCCGCTGTCACGCTGCGCAGGACCGCCACGAACGTGGCGTCGGCGGGGACGCGCAGCTCGACGTCGCTCGTCACGGTTCCACCGCCGGATTCGGCACGTTCCACCGCTCGATCACCGCCGCACCGTGCTCGGCGCCCAGCACGGACGGCGCCGCCGTGCCGAGCGCGAACAGACCGCCGGCGAGCGCGGGCAGGCCGATCCAGCGAGCGCCGATGACGCGGCTGATGTGCCCGTGCGCGACGAGGACCACCGGTCCGTCGGCGAGGTGCGGCAGCGCGCGGGCCAGCACCCGGTCGGCCCGCGCCGACACGTCAGCGGCGGCCTCGCCGCCGGGCAGCGGGTGCGTCCACAGCGACCAACCCGGAACCTGCTTGCGGATCTGCGCGGTGGTCAGGCCCTCGTAGTCGCCGTAGTCCCATTCGGCGAGGTCGGCGTCGATGGCATCGATGGTCAGTCCGGCGAGGTCGGCCGTGTGCCGGGCCCGCCGGCGTGGACTGCTCAGGACGTAGACCGGCTGTACGCCGCGCAGCAGCTCGCCCAGTGCGAGGGCTTGCGCCTCACCGTGCCGGGTCAGCGGGACGTCGGTGTGGCTGGTATGCCGCCCGGACTTGCTCCATTCGGTCTCGCCGTGCCGGATGAGCCACAGCGCGGTGCCGTCCGGTAGTGGCCGGGACGCAGCGAAGGCCGGCCCCGAATCGGAGCCGGCCTCGGTGTCGGTCGAACTGCTCACGCCGCTTTCTTGGTGTCCCAGAAGATCTTGTCGATCTCGGCGATCAGGTCGAGCAGCGCCTGGCCCTCGGCCGGGTCGACCGAGCCCTTGCCGCCCGCAGCGCCCGCCGCCTTGGTCGCTCGGTTGAACAGGTCGTGCAGCTCCGGGTACTTCTCGAAGTGCGGCGGCTTGAAGTAGTCGGTCCACAGCACCCAGAGGTGGTGCTTGACCAGCTCGGCACGCTGCTCCTTGATGATCAACGCCCGGGTACGGAATACAGGATCCTCGTTGCCCTGGTACTTCTCCATGATCGCCTTCACCGACTCGGCTTCGATCCGGGCCTGCGCCGGGTCATACACGCCGCACGGCAAGTCGCAGTGCGCCTGCGCCGTGACCATCGGACGGAACAATGGCATCGCTAAGACCTCCTGAAAACGCGGGGTTGCACTACTCGTTGGACCCTACTCCCGGGCATTACCGGGGCACGGCACCATGGGACACATGCCGCTTGCTTGGCAACTGGTGCGCGTGGCCGGGCCGTCGATGGTGCCGACGCTCTATGACGGCGACATCGTCCTCGTGCGTCACGGTGCGCGCGTCCGCGACGGCGACGTCGTTCTGGCGCGGTTTCGGGCCTTGCCCGATCGATTCGTCGTGAAGCGGACGGTGCGGCCCGAGTCCGGCGGCTGGCTGCTCGGCAGCGACAACGAGGCAGCGGGCGGCGACAGTCGCAGTCATGGGGTGGCGGACGTTTTCGGCCGCGTCGTACTGCGCTGGCCGGGCGGCCGGCGCACCCGGCTGCCCCGGCGCCTCCGCCGTGGCTCGGGTCACCTACCCGGTCGCGGCAGCGCCGTGACAGACTCAACGAACCGGTGAATCCCGGGACGTTGACATCTGCGGCGCCGTATCCGCTGTATCCCAGCGCGGAACTATGGCCCGGCAAGGCTGGGTGACCATCAATCGACGCTGATTGTGGGGCGAGCGCAGTGCAATTCGACCCGTCCGCGCCTGTGTTCAGGGTGCACGAGGGCGGCAAGCTCACGGTGCGGAGCAAGCTGGCACTAACCGATCGCGAGTCGCTTTCGCTCGCCTACACGCCTGGTGTCGCCGAGGTCTGCCGCGCGATCGCCGACGACCCGTCACTGGCCCGCAGGTACACGTGGCGGTCCAGGCTCGTCGCCGTCGTGAGTGACGGCACCGCGGTACTGGGCCTGGGCAATATCGGCCCGGCGGCGGCGTTGCCGGTCATGGAGGGCAAGGCAGCGCTGTTCCGCGAGTTCGCCGGCCTTGACGCGGTGCCGATCGTCCTGGACACCACGGATGCTGATGAGATCGTCCGCGTCGTCGAGCAGATAGCGCCGTCGTTCGGCGGGATCAACCTGGAAGACATCTCGGCACCGCGTTGCTTCGAGATCGAGGACCGGTTGCGTGACCGGCTGCGAATCCCCGTATTCCACGACGATCAGCACGGCACGGCGGTGGTCGTCCTCGCGGCACTTCGCAATGCGGCGACGGTCACCGGACGCGAGCTGAGCGACCTGCGGGTGGTCGTGTCCGGCGCGGGCGCGGCTGGCGTGGCGTGCACGAAGATGCTGCTGGCCGCTGGCATCGGCGACATCGCCGTGGCCGACTCGCGCGGGGTCGTCCACAGTGGACGGCCGGATCTCACGCCGGTGAAGGCGAAACTCGCCGCGATGACCAACCGGTCCGGGCTCACCGGGACGCTGTCCGGAGCACTCGTTGGCGCCGACGTGTTCCTCGGCGTGAGTGCCGGTGCCGTCGGCGAGACGTCAGTGGCCCGGATGGCGCCGGACGCGATCATCTTCGCCCTTGCCAATCCGACACCCGAGGTGCCACCCGACGTCGCGCACAGGCATGCGGCGGTCGTGGCGACCGGTCGCAGCGACTTTCCCAATCAGATCAACAACGTGCTGGCGTTCCCTGGCATCTTCGCCGGCGCGTTCGATGCCGGCGCCCGCGCGATCACCGAGAACATGAAGCTGGCCGCCGCCGAGGCGTTGGGTGCGGTTGTCGCCGCCGAGCTCGCGCCGGACAAGATCGTCCCGACCCCGTTCGATCAGCGCGTGGCGCCTGCCGTGGCCGCCGCCGTCGCGAGCCAGGCCCGCAAGGACGGAGTCGTCGAGAACGCCGGGATCGGTGTCGTCGGGTAGACCACGCTCAGGCGACGACGAGCTGCCGTGAGCCGACGCCTGTGCGATCCAGGCGCTCCCAGGCAAGCGCCACCCGGCGAACGGCGTCGGTGAGCTCGGCCGCCGGCAGTGCGAACGGAAGCCGCAGGAACCGTTCGAGCGTTCCGTCGAGCCCGAAGCGCGAGCCCGGCACGAGCTGCACGCCGAGCTGTCCGGCGGCGAGCGTCAGCGGAGTGCACAGCGGCGCATCGAGCTCGGCCCAGATCGACAGTCCACCTTCGGGCACCGGCACTCGCCAACCCGGCAGCTCGACGCGCAGCGCCGCGATCAGCGCGTCACGCTGGCCGCGCAGCTGTGTGCGCCGGTCGGCGGCTATGTCGTCGAGGCGATCGAGAATCGCGACGCCGACGAGCTGATCGAGCACCGAGCCCGCCAGATCGGTCGCTGCGCGTTGCACGGCGAGCCGGCGAACCAGGTCGGCGGACGCCCGGATCCAGCCGAGGCGCAGCCCGCCCCACACCGGCTTCGATAGCGACCCGAGCGTCACCACCGACGGGTCCAGCGCTGCAGTCGGCGGTAACGGACCGCCGAGGCCGAGGTCGACGAACGTCTCGTCGATGACGACTGTCGTGCCGGTGCGCCGAGCCACGCGCAACACCTCGCGCCGCTCACGCTCACCGATCAGCCCGCCGGTCGGATTCTGGAAATCGGGGACGAGGTATGCCAGCCGCGGGAAGGTCTGCCGCAGCGTCGCCTGCAGCTCGCCCACCGGCCAGCCGCGCTCGGCCGAGATCCCCACGGGTACGACGCGCGTGCCGTTGGCGCGCAGCGCGTCGAGCGCCCCCGGGTAGGTCGGCAGCTCGGTGAGGACGCGCTCGCCGGGGCCGACGAGCAGGCGTAGCAGCATGTCGAAGCCGTGCAGCGCGCCGTTCGTGACGAGGATCTGGTCGGGATCGGTGGGCACGCCTCGTGCGGTGAACCTCGCCGCCACGGCGCGGCGCAGTTGGGGCAACCCGAGCGGGTTGTAGCCGCTGCCGGCGGCCTCGTCGGGCAGGTGGATCGCCGCTTCGGCAACTGCCTCGGGCATGAGGCCCGGCGGTGCGGCGAGCGCCGCGCAGGACATGTCGATCTCGTCCATCGGCCCCGTCTGCGCCGGCGCCCAGCGCGTCGGCGATATCCGCCGCGCCGTGACCGGGACGGTGACGAACGTTCCCGCGCCGGTACGGCTGACCACGAACCCGTCGGCGCGCAGCGCGTCGTAGGCAGCGGTGACCGTCGCCCGGCTCAGTGCGAGGTGCTTGGCGAGCTCGCGCTCGGACGGCAGTCTGGTCTCGGGCGCGACGCGTCCGTCCAGCACTAGTGCGGTGATGCCCTCGGCGAGCGAGGTGTACACCGGGCCGGGTCGGTGTCGCAGGTCGGGCAGGCGCTGTGCGAGGGCTCGGCCGCTGATTCGGAAGATTGGTGGCACCAGGCCATGGTCGCCTAGCTTTGGCCTGGTGTCGACTCGTTTTCGTTCGTATTGGCTGGGGAATTGGCGGCTGCGTCGGCCAGATGCACGCCATTGCCACGGTTGGCCTGGTACATGCTGAGGTGTCGCTGAAGAGCACGGCCGCGCCGAAATTCGACCGGACGGTCCGGTTGTTCCACCTCTGAACGGACCCGCGGACCGAGGGAGGACGCCATGATCGCCACGACCGGAGTTGGTGTTGTCATGCTCGTGATCGCGCTCGTGGCGCTTGCCGCGCTGGCGCTCAGCATCGGCAATGACGACCATCGACGGTCGTCGTCCAGCCCGAATTGAGCTAGTCAGTCGTCCTCGTCGGCTGACCGCGCGAGCCAGGTGGCGAACCGGTCGATCGCGACCTCGAAGTTCGGGTTGGCATCGACGAAGGCCTGCAGTCGGTCGGCGAGCCAGGACAGGCTGACCTGCTCCTCGCCGCGCCGGTCGACGAGCTCCTCGATGCCGCGGTCGGTGAAGTACACGGCTAGTCCCGGTCTGCCGGGTAGGTCACGCCGACCTGCGCGCGTACCTCGTCGAGCACGTCGAGGATCGCGACGGTGTCGTCCAGCGGAACCTCGGGGCTCTCGAGCTCGCCTGCGCGAAGGCAGCGCTCGACCTCGACGATCTCCGGTTGGTAGCCGTTGCCGGCCAGCGGTGGTTCGGGCAGCACGTGGTCGCCGTCGTTGTCGTGCACGGTGATCGACGTCGGTCGGGCGATCCAGCCCTGTGTCGAGACCCAGCCGGCCGTGCCGGTCACGACACCGGTCAGCGGGTTCTGCCCGACGGCGGTGCACGACAGTTGCGCGAACGCGCCGCCGGAGTAGCCCCATTGCATGGCGACGGTGGCGTCGGTCTTGGTCGGCGAGAGCGAGCCGGTGGCCTGCACGGTGTCCGGCCGGCCGAGGAACAGCCAGCCGAACGTGGCCGGGTAGACGCCGAGGTCGAGCAGCGCGCCCCCGCCGGCGTCTGGGTCGTAGAGCCGGTGCGACGGGTCGAACTCGAAGCGGTGCGACAGGTCGGCGTGCACGCTGATCAGCTCGCCGATCCGCCCGGAGCTCGCGATCTGCCGCGCTGTGCGGATGAGCGGATTGAGCCGCATCCACATGGCTTCCATGCAGAACAGGTCGCGGCGACGTGCCTCGGCGACCACCTCGCGCGCCTGCCTCGCGTTGAGCGTGAACGCCTTCTCGACGAGCACCGGCTTGCCGGCGCCGAGCGCCAGCAGCGCGTGCTCGTGATGCTGACCGTGCGTCGTCGCGACGTAGATGACGTCGAGATCGTCGTCGTCGACGAGGTCGGCGTATGACCCGTACGAGCGGGGGATCTGCAGCGTGCCGGCGAACGCAGCCGCCCGGGCCGCGTCGCGGGACCCGACAGCGACGACCTCGTTGCCGGGCGTTGCCGCGATGTCGGCGCCTACCGTCGCCGCGATGCCGCCGGCGCCCAGGATTCCCCAGCGAACAGCACGTCCTGGCTCGATCGAATTTGGCATGTGCTCTTTCTAGTACGGCAGGCGTGATCCTCGTTCGGCGGCCTGCGCTGCGGCATCGACTCTGGGCAGGCTGGCCGGTCAGGCGTCGTCACCCGCGACCGTGCTCTGGCGCGGCGTCTGTTCAGGCGAACGCGGTGGCCACCACTTCGCGCTGCTGCGCCTCGTGCACGCTGTGCGACCCGACCGCGGGCGACGCCGATGCGCGGCGCGCCGCGCGCAGCAGCGGCCGGCCGTCGAGGTGCTCGGGCAGGTTGAGCGCCATGAACGGCCACGGGCCCTGGTTGGCCGGCTCCTCCTGCACCCAGACGATCTGGGCAGCGGGGTACCGCGCGAGCTCGTCACGGAGCTCGTCGGCCGGCAGCGGGTAGAGCTGCTCGACGCGGACGATCGCGATGTCGCCGCGCTGCTGCTCGGTACGCGCCGCGATCAGGTCGTAGTAGATCTTGCCGCTGCACAGCAGCACGCGGCGCACCGCAGCAGGGTCGATGGCGTCGCCGATCACCGGACGGAACGTGCCGGTCGTGAAGTCGTCGAGCTGGCTCACCGCCGACTTGAGGCGAAGCAGCGACTTCGGCGTGAACGCGACGAGCGGGCGGCGCACCGGCGAGAGTCCCTGCCGTCGCAGCAGGTGGAAGTAGTTGGCCGGCGCGGAGCAGATCGCCACGGTCATGTTGTTCTCAGCGGCCAGTTGCAAGAAGCGCTCCGGGCGACCGGACGAGTGGTCGGGGCCCTGGCCCTCGTAGCCGTGCGGCAGCAGGAGCGTGACGGCCGAGCGCTGGCCCCACTTGGCCTCGCCGGACGCGATGAACTCGTCGATGATGGTCTGCGCGCCGTTGCCGAAGTCGCCGAACTGCGCCTCCCAGCAGACGAGCGCGTCTTCGCGGGCCACCGAGTAGCCGTACTCGAAGCCCATCGCCGCGAACTCTGACAGCAGCGAGTCGTACGCCCAGAACGGCGCTTGCTCCGGAGAGAGGTGCCTCAGCGGCGTGTACTCGTCGCCGGTCTTGCGATCGATGAGCACTGCGTGGCGTTGGGTGAACGTGCCGCGCCGCGAGTCCTGCCCGGACAACCGAACGCCGTGTCCCTCCAGGACGAGCGCACCGAACGCGAACAGCTCGGCAGTCGACCAGTCGACGTTGCCGTTGCTCGCCATCGCCACCCGGCGGTCGATCTGCGGCTTGAGCCGGGGGTGGATCGTGAAGCCGTCCGGCGGGTTGGCGTACGTGTCGGCGATCCGCTTGATGATCTCGATGTTCGTCGCCGTCGTGACGGCCTGCGACGGAGTCAGCTGCTCGATCTCCGGCGCCGGCGCGGCGCGTCCGGTGGCGTCGCGGGTCTCGACGAACACTTTCTCCAGCTGGGCCTGGAAGTCCTTGAGCGCGGCCTCGGCGTCTTCGAGGGTGATGTCGCCGCGTCCGACCAGCGACTCGGTGTACAGCTTTCGGACGCTGCGCTTCGTGTCGATGATGTCGTACATCAGCGGCTGCGTGAACGACGGGTTGTCGGCCTCGTTGTGGCCGCGCCGCCGGTAGCAGACCATGTCGATGACGACGTCCTTCTTGAACTCGCGCCGGTAGTCGACGGCAAGCTTCGCGACGCGGACGCACGCCTCGGGGTCGTCGGCGTTCACGTGGAAGATCGGCGCGGCGATCATGCGGGCGATGTCGGTGCAGTACAGGCTCGATCGCGACTGCGACGGTGACGTCGTGAAGCCGACCTGGTTGTTGACCACGACATGCACCGTTCCGCCGGTGCGGTAGCCGCGCAGTTGCGAGACGTTCAGCGTCTCGGCGACGACACCCTGGCCGGCGAACGCGGCGTCGCCGTGCATGAGAACGGGCAGCACGCTGAATCCGGCCTCGCCCTTGTTCAGGATGTCCTGCTTGGCTCGCACGATGCCTTCGAGGACCGGGTCGACGGCTTCGAGGTGGGACGGATTCGCCGTGAGCGACACAGTGATCGCGTTGCCGCTCGGCGCGTGGAATCTGCCCCGGGCGCCAAGGTGGTACTTGACGTCACCGGAGCCCTGCGCGGTGCTCGGGTCGATGTTGCCCTCGAACTCGTTGAAGATCTTCGCGTAGGGCTTGCCGACGATGTTGGCGAGCACGTTGAGGCGTCCGCGATGCGGCATGCCGATGACCGCCTCGTCCAGGCCCTGGTCGGCGGCCTGCGCCAGCACGGCGTCGAGCAGTGCGATGACGGTCTCGGCGCCTTCCAGGCTGAACCGCTTCTGGCCGACGTACTTGGTCTGCAGGAACGTCTCGAACGCCTCGGCGACGTTGAGCCGCCCCAGAATATGTAGCTGTGCAGCCCGATTCGGCGGGTCGCTCTTGAGCTCGATGCGTGACTGGATCCACTTGCGCTGCTCAGGGTCGGTGATGTGCATGTACTCGACGCCGACCCGCCGGCAGTACGCGTCGCGCAGCACGCCGAGGATGTCGCGAAGCTTCATCAACCGCACGCCTGCGAATCCGCCGACCGGGAACTCGCGATCGAGGTCCCAGAGGGTCAGGCCGTGGCGGGTGATGTCGAGGTCGGGGTGGCTGCGGACGGTGTACTCGAGCGGATCGGTGTCGGCCATCAGATGGCCGTTCGTGCGGTAGGCGTTGATCAGCTCGATGACTCGCGCGTTCTTGTCGATCTGGCCCTCGTGCGCGAAGTCGCGATCGACGAGCCAGCGCACGGGCTCGTACGGGATGCGCAGGGCGGCGAAGATCTCGTCGTAGAACTCGTCGGACAGCAGCAGCTCGTGGATGCGACGAAGGAACTCGCCGGACTGAGCACCCTGGATGATCCGGTGGTCGTACGTGGACGTCAGCGTCATGATCTTGCTGATCGCCTGCCCGGTCAGCGCGTCCTCGCTCATGCCGCTGAACTCGGCGGGGTACTCCATCGCGCCGACGCCGACGATCGTGCCCTGCCCGGCCATCAGCCGCGGCACGGAGTGGTTCGTTCCGATCGTGCCGGGGTTTGTGAGGCTGATCGTCGTGCCGGTGAAGTCGTCGGCGGTGAGCTTGCCGGTACGCGCGCGCCGGATGATGTCCTCGTACGCGCCCCAGAAGGTGGCGAAGTTCATCGACTCGGCAGACTTGATCGCGGCCACCACGAGCGAGCGTGAGCCGTCCTTGCCGGGCAGGTCGATCGCCAGGCCGAAGTTGACGTGCTCGGGCGAGACCAGCGCCGGCTTGCCGTCGATCTCGGCGAAGTGGTTGTTCATCTCCGGGTAGTCGGCGAGCGCCTTGAGCACGGCGTAGCCGATGACGTGCGTGAAGCTGACCTTGCCGCCCCGGGAGCGCCGCAGGTGGTTGTTGATGACTACCCGGTTGTCGGCGAGCAGCTTGGCCGGGACGGCGCGCACGCTCGTGGCGGTAGGCACCGTGAGCGAGGTCTGCATGTTCGCGACGACGCGGGCGGACGCGCCGCGCAGCTGGACGGTCTGGTCGCCGCTGGCGAGCGCCGATGCCGGCGTCGGCTGAACCGGCCGCGTGGCGGTGGCTGCCGGTGGCGTCGAGCTTGGGGCCGGCCGTGCGCTCGGCGCCGGTTGCGGAGCTGGGGGAGCCGCTGGCGTGACGGTCTGCACTGCCCCGTTCGGGGGCCGGTAGTCGGCGAAGAAGTCGTGCCACGCGGTGTCGACGCTCTTGGGGTCGGCGAGGAAGCGCTCGTACATCTCCTCGACGAGCCACTCGTTGGCGCCGAAGTCGGTGCCGGCCACCGGATTGGGTTCGCTTGTCGACTGTTCCGTCGTCGCCACGTTGTTCGGCCGCCCTTGGGGGTTGATTGCCTCGATATCAAGAGGTCGTTGTCGAGTTGATCCGGTCTCTCAGGTTACGCCGGGGGCTCGGACGAGTCATGCCGATGCGTAAGCGTCCGGTATCGGCGTCGTGCCCCTTCTCACACGCCGGGCGCGATGTGCTGCGGCGTGAACAGGGTCGCGCAGTCGGTCAACCCGCGGGTTCGGAGCAGGGTCGTGTCGACGCCGTGCGTACCCGCGTCGGACGCGTCGGCGAATGCCTGCGCGACCGCGCCGTCGTCATGGCGTCGCACGGCATCGCGGAGCCGGAGCAGCTCGTCGCCGGCCGCTTCGAGCGAGGCGCGTGCCGGGCGCATCCACCGCTCGCGTAGCTCGCGACCACGCTGCCCGGCAGGCAGAGACGAGTCGGTGAGCGTGCTGACGGCTCGCTCGACGGCCGTGTAGCGGTCGAGCGCGTAGCCGAGCGCGGTGATTGGGTCGCGGGGCACGTGGAGCGCGTCGATCACCTTCGTGGCGTCGCGGCAGGTGTCGTTGCTGCGCGCCGTGAAGCCGGACGGCCGGCCGACCGTGCATCCCGCGAGGGTCACAGCGACGGCAACGACCAGGACACGTCTCAAGGTTCAGGTGATGTCGCGGGTCATGGTGATGCCCGCGCCCAGGATCGCCATGCCGAGACCCCAGGCGACGAGCACGCCGATCCCTGCGCCCGGAGATATGAGATGCACGTTGTTGATCACGCGATTTCCGACGTCGTGCGGGTCGGTGACGATCGAGTCGACGGCGCCGGTCGGCAGGTAGGGGTACACGTACTTCACGCCCGGGATGATCAGGAACAGTCGCGCCAGGACCAGGATGAAGATGACGCCGACTGTTACGGCCACGATCTGGTTGCGCATCAGGGCGCCGGCGCCGAGCCCTACCAGTGCGAACAGGCTCAGCACGGCGAGCGCCGCCAGCAGCGGGCCCTTCTGATGGCTCAGCGACACGTCGACGTGACGGCTCGACAGCCAGGGCAAGGCCATGGCCAGCTGGACGATCAGGCACACCAGCGCATACAGCACGCCGGCCACCGCGTACGTGATCAGCTTCGCAGTGATCACCGCCCACCGTGACGGCGTCGCCAGCACCGTGGGGGTGATCGTCTGGTAGCGGTACTCGGTGGTTACCGCGAGCGTGCCCAGCACGAAGATCGGCACGTACGCGGCGTTGGTGGCCGCGAGCATGACGTCGCGTACATGGCCGGCGAGCTCGAAATCGGTCCGCGCCCCTGCGATGTTGCCGACGACCACGAGCGCGGTCAGGGCGACGCTGAGCATCAGCATCCAGAACCAGACCTGGGTGGTCGTCAACTTGCGGAACTCGGCGCGGATCAGGCCGACCACGGCGGACCTCCCTGCCGTGGCGGGCCGGCGGGCGAGCCGAAGTGCTCAACGGGCGGCGCCTGCCCCACGTGCGCGCCTTCGGTCAGCGCGAAGAACAGCTGCTCGAGGTCGAATCGCTCCGTGCTCAGCTCGTGCAACTCGACGCCCGCGGTGAACGCGATGTGGCCGACCTGCGCGATGTCGATGCCGCGGACGCGCAGCGTGGTCGCGTTAGTCCGATCGGTGCGATGACCTGCCGTGGCAAGGGCGTCGATGAGCGGCTCGGGATGCGGCGACCGCACGACGACGGTGTCGGCGCCTGCGGTGAGCTCGGCGATCGAGCCCTGCCGGACGAGCTGGCCGCGGTTGAGGATGACGACCCGGTCGGCGAACTCCTGAACCTCGTTGAGCAGGTGGCTCGACACCAGGACCGTGCGTCCCTCGCCGGCCAGGTAACGGAAGAACCCGCGCAACCAGCGGATGCCTTCCGGGTCGAGCCCGTTTGCCGGCTCGTCGAGCAGCAGGATGCGCGGATCGCCGAGCATCGTCGCCGCGAGCCCGAGCCGCTGCCGCATGCCCATCGAGTAGCCGCGGACCTTGCGCCGCCCGGCATCGTGCAGCCCGACCAGATCGAGCACTTCGTCCGCGCGGCGGTCGGGCAGCCGCGCGGCCGCGCACAGGATGCGCAGATGGTTGCGGCCGGTGCGTGCCGGGTGGAAGCTCGCCGCTTCGAGCGCCGCGCCGACCACCGTCATAGGGTTGTGGATGCGGTGGTAGGGCAGGCCGCTGATGGTCGAGTCGCCGGCAGTCGGGCGTACCAGGCCGAGGATCATGCGCAGCGTCGTCGTCTTTCCGGCGCCATTCGGGCCGAGGAACCCCGTTACCGAGCCGGGCTCGACGGAGAAGCTGAGCCGGTCGACGGCACGAATGGTGCCGAACACCTTGGTCAGCTCGTTGACGACGATCCGGCCGTGCTGGCCCGGCGGCGCCCCCGGCCCCCCGGCGCCTGGCGGCGGCGCATACGTCTGGGTCACGTCAGCCATCCAACACCGGACGGATCGGGCCAGTCCGGCGGGGCTCAGCGATCGGCGACGCGCCGGACGAATTTCAGCCCGGACCAGGTGGCGTCGATCGCGGCGACCTTGACGTCGACCAGGCCGACGTCCAGGCCATGGTCACGCACTGCGTTGTCGGACAGGTCCGTCGCCACACCGCTCGCCTTCTTCGGCCAGCACACCCACAGCGCGCCGGCCGTCGTCAGCGACTCGACGAGCGGGGCGAACCGCGCCTGCAGCGCGCGCATGTCCGGACAGAACACGACGATGACGTCGTAGGGCCCGCGTCCCGCCCGACGGTGGATAACGGCGCCCGCGGGCAGTGGTTCCAGGTCGAGCGTCGACGGCCCGGAGAGCACGAGTACCCGCGAGCCGTCGCGGATACCGAGTTTGCGGGGGAGCGGCGTACCCGAATGGCCGGCTGTCACCGCTCCATGATCAGGCATGTGCTCGACGCCGTGGCGACGAGCTTGCCGCCGGCATCGCGGACATCGCCCTCGGCGAACGCGACCCGTCGGCCCGGCTTGGTGATCCAGCCCCGTGCCCGCAACTCACCGATGTCGCCGTGCACGGGACGCAGGTAGTTCACCTTGATCTCGACGCTCGTGTAGGCCGTGCCGGCGGGAAGCGTCGACTGGACGGCGCAGCCGGTTACCGAGTCGAGCAGCGTGCAGACCAGGCCGCCGTGCACGAGGCCGATCGGGTTGTAGGCCGATTCGTCCGGCGTGCAGGTGAAGGTCACGTCGCCGGGTTCGACGCTGACGATCCGGAAGTCGAAGTGCTCGGCTATCGGCGGCGGGGGCAGCACGCCGTCGCAGACCGCCCTGAGGTGATCGATGCCGGACATCGCGGCGCCTTGCTTCGCAACGGCGAGCGGGTCGTACCAGCTGATCGTCTTCTCGCGGGGCGGACCCCAGGCGGGAGCGGGCGCGCGATGCAGATCAGTCATGGTGGCACCGTAGCAGGCTAGGTTCAATATTCGAATGTAGATGTCATACTTGACGCATGGACGGTCGCCGCGTGTGCTCAGTCGCGCGAACCCTGGACGTGATCGGCGAACGATGGTCGCTGCTCGTGCTGCGCGAGGTGTTCCTCGGCGTTCGCCGCTTCGAGTCCATCCGCGAGGCGACAGGCGCGCCGCGTGCCGTGCTCGCCGATCGGCTGCGTTCGCTCGTGGACGCGGGCGTGCTCGTCCGGCGCGAGTATCGGGAGGACGGCGCTCGCACCCGGCACGAGTACCGGCTGACCGAGGCCGGTCGCGAGCTGCAGCCCGCACTGACAGCGCTCATGCAGTGGGGCGACAAGCACCTGCCCGTGCCCGGTGGCCCTCCGCTGATCGTCGAGCATGCGGAGTGCGGCGGACGCGTGCGTGCCCGCCTGGTCTGCGAGCACGGCCACGTGCTCGACGATCGAGGTCGCGAGCTGCGAGCGCGCCAGATGGGATCGCCGGCGCGAGCGTGACCGATCGGGCAGGGCAGGATTGCCCGATGCCAGACATCGTGCGGCACGCCAGCAAGATCGTCTTCGAGAATCCGTGGCTGCGACTGCGCGTCGACGACATCGTCTATCCCGACGGCACGCCCGGCACGTACTCCGTGCTGGAGAAGCGCGACTTCGTCGTCGTACTGCCTTGGGACCGCGGCGGGTTCTGGCTGGTCGAGCAGTATCGCTACCCCGTCGGTCAACGCTGCTGGGAGTTCCCGCAGGGCGGGTGGCCGAGCGGCCAGGGCGGCGACCAGGCCGAACTCGCGCGACACGAGTTGCGCGAGGAGACCGGCCACACGGCGTCGACCTGGCGGCATCTCGGACGCCTGTTCGCTGTTTCTGGCTACAGCAACCAGGCATTCGACGTCTTCCTGGCAAGCGGGCTCGTCGCGGGCGAGCCGGACCGCGAGCATACCGAGCAGGACATGATCCATCGCTGGTTCGCGCTCGACGAGGTTCGCTCGATGATCACCGGCGGGCGGCTCGCCGACGCGCACAGTGTCGCCGCGTTGGCCCTGCTCGACGCCAGTGGTCTGTCTGCCAAATAGCTCGGGGCACCTACGGCCCAGATGCACGCTCGCGGCGTTGTCGTCGTCGCCGATACAACAGCGGCATGCCTGTCCGGTTGCCTCAGGTTGGCCCTGGTCCGGCGACAGCGCAGGTCATTTGGACCGCTTCCCCGCTCGTACTGCTAGATCTAGAGGCCTTGGAACGGCCGGACCAGCGGGGAAGCGCGCCGGTTCGGGTCGACCTGAACTAACCGGATAAGCACCCAACAGCGGTATGGGCCCTCCTCCGCCTCGCGAGCGCACATCTGGATCAGCGCATCTGCCCCGCCATTTGGCAGGCAGACAGCTAGTGGTCTGCCCGCTGAAACAGGCCGTTGAGCTCGCCGTGCGAGCGCGCGCCCTCGACGGAGGTGTAGGTACCCGATCCGAGTAGTTCCTCGACGGCTCGCTGCCCGAGCGAGTACGCGGCCGCGGCGATCGACGAGCCGGCGCTGACCCGCGCGACGCCGAGCGCGGCGAGCTCGGGGACCGGGGGAGAACCGGGGCCGACCAGCACGTTCAACGGCGCATCGATGCCCTCGACCAGAGCCGAGATGATCGCCGGGTCGCCCACGCCGGGCACGAAGATCCCGCTCGCGCCGGCGGCGACATACGCGGCCGCGCGATCGAGCGTGGCGCGCAGGCGAGTGTCGGCATCGCCGACCGCGCGCAAGTAGGTATCGATGCGCGCATTGATGAACAGCGGGATCTGCTTCTGGTCGGCGGCGTTGCGTGCGGCGGCGATCCGCTCGGCCTGGTCGGCCGTCTCGCGCAGCGGCGCCAGCCCGTCGTAGCGCCCGTCCTCGAGGTTGACGCCGACGGCGCCCGCGGTGAGCACGCCCCTGATCGTGTCGGCGACGCCTGCGGGAGACACTGCATAGCCGCTCTCGATGTCGGCGGTGACCGGGACGTCGACCGCCGCGACGACTCGTGCGACGGCGTCGAGCGCGGCGTCGCGGTCGAGTTGGTCGCCGTCGGGCGTGCCGAGGCTCCAGGCGACGCCCGCGCTGGTCGTCGCCACTGCGCTGGCTCCTGCCGCCTCGGCGATCCGGGCGCTGGCGGCGTCCCACGCGTTGGGCAGCACGAGCACCGGGTCGTCCGTGTGCAGCGAATGGAACAGCAATGCGATGTCACGTTGCGAATTCGTCATAGCTGGCATCTCAGCAGCCCGCACCGACATTGAGAATGGTCTGGCCCCGTCGTCGTGCCTCTCGTTACCGACAGTCGCCCTGCTGGGTTGACTATCCGTTGGTCTGGCCGGCGGCCGGGGACCGGTCGCCGGTTGGGCGGACATGACCTGATAGCTGACAGTGCCGGTACGCACCCCGAGGTACGCGGCGACGTCGGAGCGCGCCACGTGGCGGTTAGCCTGCGGGTATGCAGCGTGAGGACTCAGATGCGATCGACCCGGATGCGCTCCTGCCGCCGACGTCGTGCTCGTCGCGCAGTCCGGCCGCGCGTACGTGCTGCGATACGCCACGTCGCGTAAACCGTCGACGAGCTATCCGACCGCGGCCAGATCGTTGTTCACGGTCCCGTCACCGATCGCGCCGACCAGCGATACACGTGGATCGGGTCGGACGATCCGCCGAGTGGCGAAGCGCGGATATTGCGGATGGTCAAGCAGCATGCTGTGCGACAGCGTGCCGCCATGCTGAGGCCACACGTCTGGCATCTTCGCCGGGCTTTGGCCATTGGGGCGCCGGCTGCGGTGCTGTTGTCCGCATGCGGTGGCGGCAAGCCGTCGATCGCCGAGTGAGCCCGAGATCGACTCGTGGTCGACTCCTCGCTTCGCCCGATTGCTGCTGACTCGGAGAGGGTTCCTGACGGCTGGAGTGCCGATCGGTAGTACTTCGGCCCGCTTCCCGGAAAGACGCCGAAGAACCCGGTCAGCGGCAACGCTGTTGTGTGGGACCCCGTTCCCACGCAGGGGATCGGCGGCATGACCGTCATCGCGCAAGGACGGACGCGCCCCGAGGGGTGCTCCGTGCTGGTGGCGCGGATTGAACCCAACAGCTTTTCCGTCCCGGACGCGGTGAACTTCTCCCCGGACCAGGACGCATCGTTCACCGCCGGGACGATGCAGCTGGTCGAGGTTGGGGGTCCTGTGTCCAATCGGCACAAAGTGATCCTGAACTGAGACCGGCGCGACGCTTCCGCTCCTACAGCACGGCCGCGAGCACGGTGAGCGGCACCAGCACGACGCAAGTCTCACGGCAGTTGCGAGTGCCTGCCCTCCACGCCACGCTCGCGACCTACCTCGTCGTCCACGCTCGCGAAATAGTCAGCTACCGCCGCAAGCAAGCGGGCCATTACCCCCGGCCGCGCAGGCTCACTGCAGGCCGCGCTGCACACCGTCGCCCTGGTGCGGATGTCGCGCGATGCCCGCACCCGCGCCTACGTGCGAGCCCAACGCGCCAAGGGCCGCGACCACCCCGAGATCGTGCGATTGCTGAAACGCGCTATCGCCCGCGAAGTCGTCGAGTCGCTCACCCGCGGACTGGTCGCCCTCGACCTGGCCGACCTGAGACCGGCCCGCCAGGCCAAGAACATCACTCTCACGGCCGCTCTCCACGCTGGATCTCGCGCGCAAGATCCATTGCCTCGTCACTACGAAGTCCGCGTCGCGGGACCGCTCGCAGTGAACAATGCGGCGGCACGCACTTCGTCTCCGCAGCCGTGACCGTGATCGTCAGACCGAGGTGGCCTCGGACGGCGACGGCCCTCGCCAGCAGCGCAGCCGCAGACAGCGCGCTCAACGCGAGGTCGTCGGCCGACAGCCGCGACGAGTCGTGCCACGGCCGGTTGCGGCAGATCGCCACCCGGTACCGGTGACCATCAGGCGCCGCGACGTCCGACCGCGTCACTCGGCGATCCGTCAGGCGCCTGAACCCACGACTTTGGTCGTGCCGGACGACCGACCACACAGGCTCGTCATCGAGAGACTCCTCGGCCACTCACACATGCTGACCGCAGACGGCGGCGGGATGACTCGTGGCGGTTCAAAATCCGATGGCTTCGCGGAGCAGCAGGACGGTCCCGCGCCCAGGTTCGAGTTCCGCGTTGAGGATGAGCAGGCGGTTAATGGCACTGGGTTGTCCGTAGACCTTCATGGCGCGGTCGCTTTCCAGCGGGAGGCAGTGGTCTTCGACGCGGCGCAGCGCAGTGCTCAGGTTGGGCACCACCTTCTGCGCCCCGACGACCCAGATCGCGCGGAGGGAGCCGCCGGCGTACCCGGGAAGCTGGCTTCCGCTGGCCGAGGCGATCAGAAGGGAGCCGGTTTCGGTGACCGCGTGGACGCTGCCCACGATGACGTCGGGGGTGGATATCAGCCGCCAGATCTCGGCGAGTTGGGTGGCGCGGTCCATGGCCTGGCCGCGTGCCCTGATGGCGTCGTATCGCCCGCTGGCGTTGATGTCCTCCTCGATGCCGGACAGGCGGAGGGTCTCGCTGGCTCCGGTGAACACGGTGGCACCCTCGGGAATCAGATCCTTGATGCGGGCGCGTGCTGCGGCGGCGTGGTCGAGTATCTCGACGGTGAAGCCATGCGCCGTCAGCGCGGCGGCCGCCCGGTCCAGGCGCTGCGCGGTCACGGGTTCGGCAAACGATGTTGTCGGCATCGGGGTAGTCATGGTGTCTCCTGGCTGGCGGGTCGCTGGTTCGTCTCAGCAGTTCGACAAGACAGCCGAGCGCAATGTGAGGTCGGCGCGTCACCTCACACTTCGGTGAGCTGTCGTGTCGTACTGGTGAGGGCAACGGCGAGCGAGGGAAGGCCGGCGACACGATGAGCACCCGATCCGAGCCAGGACACGGCCCGGGCCTGGACGCGGTCATGAGCGAGCGGCGTCAGCTGATCAATCTCGCCTACCGGTTGCTCGGCTCGCTGGCCGAGGCTGAGGACGCCGTGCAGGAGACCTACGCCCGCTGGTATGCCATGTCCCGGCCAGAGCAGGAAGCCATCGAGTCGCCCGGCGCCTGGCTGACGACTGTCGCCAGCCGCATCTGCCTCAACCTGCTCGGTTCGGCCCGGGCGCGGCGGGAACGCTACGTCGGCGAATGGATCCCCGAGCCGTTACCGGACAGGCTCACCGGGCGGCCCGACGGCACCGTCGACCCGGCCGACCGGGTCACCCTCGACGAGTCGGTCAGCATGGCGTTCCTCGTCGTGCTCGAATCGATGACGCCGGCCGAGCGCGTCGCGTTCATCCTGCACGACGTCTTCCGGTATCCGTTCGCCGAAGTGGCCGAGATCGTCGGGCGTAGCCCGGCCGCCTGTCGCCAGCTGGCCTCCTCGGCCAGGCGTCGCCTTCGTGCCGCGCAGGCACCCGCAACTCCGACCGCCCAGCACGCCGAGATCGTCCGCGACTTCAAACGGGCCTGGCAGGCCAAGGACATCAACGCTCTCATCGGCCTGCTCGACCCCGACGCCACGGCGACCGCCGACGGCGGTGGCCTCGCCCTGACCTTCCTGCGCCCCATCGAAGGCGGCGAGCAGATCGCGCGCGCCTGGGTCGAACTCGCCAACCGGGCGACGAGCAACACGACGCTCCACGAGCGCACGGTCAACGGCCAGCCCGGCCTCGTGGCTCAGGAAGACGGCGTCACCGTGACGGTGTTCGCGTTCGACGTCGCCGGCGACCGGATCAAGCACATCTGGGTAGTACGCAACCCCGAGAAGCTCCGTCCGTGGACCACGAGCTGACGCGCGCGCCCGACCAGGACAGGTCTGTGGTCAGTACGACGAGCTACGAGTCCTGCCATCCCGCAACGGAACGGCGGACGGACTGCACCCATCGCGCCTGATCTGGGTTACGTCGTTGCTCGCATGCGCCGCGGATCTTCGCGAACAGTCGCGCGACCAATAAGCCGAACTCGCCCTCACACGGTATGTATATGTGCTCTAAACAGTCAATGTCCAGCTTTCCACGTGACGTCTCGATCGGGACTCCTGACGTTTCCGCCGGGACATGTGCACGCGGTACGCGGGACGTCACGCTCTGATACAGCCGTCGCCAGTCCGACAGGCTGCGAATAACACGCACAGAGCATGCTCGACCGGAGGACACACCGTGACTAGCAAAAATGTCGTCGTCGGCATCGCTGCCTCGGCACCTGCCCGAGCAGCCCTCGACGTGACCGTGAGCCAAGCGCCCGAGGCGTCACCGATTCCGCGAGGCACCACCATCGTGCGTCACCGTCATTGGTGGACACCAGCCAGCGCGCGCAGCTTCCGCGGCTGGACGCGTGGCCTGGCTTGCCTGACGGCAGTCCTCGGCATGTTGATCGCAGGCGTCGCATCGCCCGCATCTGTTGGCGCTACGGTCCGCCCGGGATACACGCTCTCCAACTCGCAGATCATCGGCGAGGCGCCGAACGGCTTCAAGGTGTGGAGCGAGCCCACTGGTCGGCACAAGGTGTCAATTGCTCGTTACTCGTCCGCGATCTCGACCCAGCTGCGTGGGTACGGCCTTCCGGTGCGTTACGCCGGCCGCGGCAATCCCGCCAAGACCCGGGGCATCATCACGGTCACCGAAGGCAGCCGCGGATGCTCCGGCAGTTCGACGACCCTGGCGAACACGTTCTGGTACTACTCCAGCCTGCCGGGCGGCGGCTACTACATGTACCGATCCGACATCGTCATCTGCCCGTCGCGGTACGCGAACCTGTCGTACGGGCAGCGGGTCGCGATGCTCCGCCACGAATTCGGCCACACCATGGGCCTCGGGCACACGAACTACACGTACAACGGGTCCGTCCAGATCATGAACGCCTACCTGCACTCCGGCGTCGCCAACTACAGGTCCGGCGATGTCGCGGGCCTCAAGCGCCTGGCGCGTGGCACCGCGACCGTGCGCGCGAAGCTGAGCTGATCCAGCGCCGCAACGTTCTCGCCGATCCCGAGGAGGCATGCCTCCTCGGGATCGCGTGTGTTTACCGACTGCCCCGCGTCACGCCGGTGGAACCGCTTCGTCGCGAGCTGGGTCAGGGTTGTGCTGCCGCCACCCGTGGGCCGACGTGCTCGGCGACGAACCGGATGAAGCCCTCGATGTCGGGTTCATCAGCGGTTGGCTGAAGGATGACCGCGTCGGCTCCGGCTTGCGTCCACCGAGTCACGCCGGCCGCGATGGCGTCGGCGTCGCCGGTGACCGCGACGTCGTCGGCGGGGTCATGCGACAGCGCGCGCAATTCGTCGGCCATGCGCTGTTCGGCACCCGGGCCAGTTGCGGCCGAGACGTAGACCGTGAGCGAATGCGGCTGCTCCCGTCCCGCGCCGGGGTTGGCCGCATCGACCAGCGCACGCACCTCGCTGACCCGCTCGGGCGTCGTTCCGGCGACGAGAATGGTGCCGTCGGCGATTTCGCCGGACAGCTGCATCGTCCGCGGGCGGACGGCACCGACGAGCAGCGGCGGCGGCAACGCGGGTGGCCAGCCCAGGGCGACGTCCTGCAGGTGGACGTACCGGCCCTCTGCGGTCACCGGATGCCCGTCGAGCAACGCGCGCAGAGCGGTCACGTACTCACGAAGCAGGGTCAGCGGCGACTCGACGCGGGCACCGACCTGGCCCATCCAGTCCTGCACGCCGTGCCCGACGGCCAGTCGAAGCCGATCAGGGAACAGCCCGCTCAACGTGGCGACCTCCATCGCGGTGAGCGCGACATTTCGCAGCGGCACCGGCAGCAGGCCCACGCCGACTCGCAGCCGCTGGGTCCAGGCCAGCGCGGCGGCCGCGGACGCGATGCCGCTCTCGAGGAAGCAGTCCTCCCACAGCCAGAGCTCGGCCAGCCCCGCGTCATCGGCTGTCTCGACCGCCGCGCGCAGCCGCTGCGGTCGTAGCTGTGGGCGGAATACCACGCCGAGGGTCGGTGTCGTCATAGCTCGCATCCTTGCGCGTGCGTCCGACACGGACACCGCGGGTCAGCCGGTCGGCGCCGGGCAGTCGCGCGAGAGCCTCCGTCGAGCCGATCAGAGTCGAAGCAGGTACACCTGCTGGGTCGGGTCGCGCTGGGTACGGGTCGCGGCGCGGTCGCTGGTGAACACGACGAAACCTCCGCCGTGCGACGGGAACGTGCCGTTGCCGAGACTGGTCAGCTGCTGCCGCGCGGTCCAGCCGGCTTCGTAGCGCGCGGTGAATACCTTCCACCGCCAGTCGCTCGCGCGGGTGTCGTACCAGACGGCGCGGACCGCTGCGTCCGGATCCAGGCTCAGCCGCGCCCGCTGGCTCATCGCCGTGGGCTCGAGAGCCACCGTCTCGAACGGCGACCGCGTGCTGCCTCCGTCGGCCGATCGGCTCGAGCGCAGACCCAGGCTGGCGCCGGAACTCTGCAGCGCCTTGCTCTCCCAGATCGCGACCAGCGTGCCGTCCGACTGTGCGGCGACGCTGGGATGGCGGTCGGCCGCGTCGGTGACCGCGCTGACCGCTACGGGACTGCTCCAGCCGGACGTGCGGACGGCGGCGAGGATCTGCCAGTTGTCCGGGTGGGTGCCGCCGCTCGCGGGCTGACCGGCCGGCGGGGTGTGGCCGGTCCACAGCGGGTCGGGGTCGAAGCGGTTGTCCAGCCAGGCGACGACCACCCGGCCGTCCGGCTCGGCCGTCACGGACGGGAACAGCGATGCGGGATAGCGCGGCGAGCGGGCGTCGGCCGCGCGGTTGCCCGCGTCGATCACCTTGCCCGCGGCCGACACGTTCACCGCGGCGGCGTCGACGCCGACCACCTGCACGTACACGTCGAACGCTCCGCCGCTGTTGTCGGCCCACGCCACGACCGGGTGCTCGGCGTCGAGCAATGCGATCGCTGGCCGGATTGCCCGACCCGTGCCGTTGCTGAGCCGGACGGCCGGCCCGAACGTGCGCCCGGCGTTGTCGCTGTGCCGCAGGTAGATCGCCGGACGGTGCGGCGGCTCCTGCCCGCGCTCGTCCTGCCACACCACCCACACGTCGCGTCCGGCGGCGGCGATCCGCGGCGCGTGCGCTGTTCCCGAGCCGGCCGACAGCTCCACCGACGCGACCGGGTACCCCTGCGGGTTGATCCGCTGGTGGACGACGCTGGTGCGCTGATCCTGATGCACCTTCGCGACGACCTGCGGCAACCGCTCGCAGACGGCCACATCGGCGAAGCCGGAGAACCGGCCCGCAGTACCGATGACCCAGCTGCGCGCCGTCGTCGTCCGCGGCGGCGTCCGGCAGCGCGATCTCCGGCTGCGGGGTGGCCGGCTCACGGACCGACACGAACACCGGCGAGGTCGCTCCGCGCAGCTGATCAGGCAGGTTGGGGTCGGAGTCGACCCCGGGCAGTGGCCCGGGCGATCGCAGCTCGACGCGAGACCAGGTGTGGTCGGCACCGAGCGTGATCGGCACCAGGTAGGTCTGGCCGGTCGAGGTCGGGGTGAACGTCGCGATCGGCGGCGCGACGGGGGTCCGGCGGATGCGTGATCATCTGCGGATCGCACACCGTCGAGGGTGCGCAAACTGCAGGTGATCAACGCGCTCGAGGTGCGAGCGCGCTACTCGAGGGAAGGTGCTTGCTCGCCGGTCCGCCGGCGGCGGAACGTGACTGCCGGGCTGTCGTCTCCGAGGTCGGCGTCGGCGGCCGACACCGCGCCGGCCGCGTTGGTCCGGAATGTCAGGGGATCCGCAGGTCGAGTGCCGGGTAGGCCAGCTCCCAGGTGTCGAAGTGCCGGTGACTCGCCGTCAGGTCCGTCTCGCCGAGGCGCACGCTCAGCGCGGCTGAGCTGACCGTCACGTCGAGGTCGCCGTACGCGGCGTGTGCGTACGAGCCCGCGTACGACTCGACCGGGTGGGCATGGGCATTGGCGGGTCCGGCGGCGGCGGCTGGTTCGGCGTCGTGCTCGGTCCAGAGCTGCCCGTACCAGGGCGTGTTGGCGGGCTCGTCGAGCAGCTCGTCCACAACGCTGCGCACGACGGCCATCGGCAGGTCGCTGAAGTGCAGGTTGGCCGACGCGGTGACGCCGATCGCCTTGCCGGGAAGCAGCATCGTCTGGGTCAGGAACCCGTCCACGCCGCCGGAGTGCCACAGCGCATGGTGGCCGCGGTACAGCGCGACGATCCAGCCCGAGGCGTAGCCCAGCAACCGCAGCTCCGGCAGCGTGCCGAGTTGCAGCTGCAGCCAGAGCGCGGCGCACTCCGCCGAGGCGATCAGTTTGCCGGGGGAGCGATCCCGTCGAGTACGCGCATCGGCGTGGGCACGACGTCGGCGCCGTCGAGCCGGTGCGGGCGCGCGTGGTCGGCGTTGCCGAGCATCGTCTCGACCGAGGTGAACGTGCGGCTGAGCCCGGCCGGGCCGAGCACGACCTCGGCGAGCTGCGCCTGCCAGCTGCTGTCGGTCGCCCGCTCGATCGCGAGGCCCGCCAGCGCGTAGCCGAGGTTGCTGTAGTTCATCTCCGTGCGCAGATCGCCGGCGAGTGGCAGGTGGGCCAGCCGGCGAACCAGCTCGGCACGCGTCCAGGACGGACTGAAGATCCAGGTCAGGTCGCGCCGGCCGAGCCCGGACCGGTGGCTGAGCAGGTCGCGGATGCTGACGCGTTCGGCGACGACCGGATCGGGCAACTCCAGCTCGGGCACCCAGCGGCGAACCGGCGCATCGAGGTCGAGCACTCCTCGCTCGTGCAGCACGCTGGCGCACAGTGCCGTGTATGCCTTGGCGCACGAGCCGTGGTGGAAGAGCGGCCGCCCGCCGACCGATGCCGGATCGTCGACACCGCGCACGCCGACGCCTCCGGCGTAGACGGCCTCGCCTTGCACGGCGGCGACCTGCAGCCCTGGCACGCGCCACCGATCGAGCTGGCTGGCGGCTGCCTTCACGCTGGCCAGGTCGCTGATCATGTTTGCAACTCCGCGGTCAGCAGCGACACCAGCGCCGCGCGCTCGGGCATGGCGGCAACGTCGACGTGCTCGTCGTCGGCGTGCGCTCCGCCGCCCACCGCGCCCAACCCGTCAAGAGTCGGCGTGCCGACGCCTGCGGTGAGGTTGCCGTCGGAGGCGCCTCCGACGGCGACTCCCGACAGCGGCACCAGCCCGAGCAGGTCGGCTGCGTGCTGTACCTGCACGAACAGGTCGCGGGACGCGTCACGCGTCATCGGCGGATGCTCGACGCCGTCCTCGACCCAGACCTTCGCGCCCGGCGCGTGCGGCGACAGCGCGGCGAGTTCGCGCCGGACGCGCTGCTGCTCCTCGACGGTGTTCGCCCGAACGTCCACGCTCACTCGCGCGGTGGCCGGAACCGTGTTGGGGGTGGTGCCCGCATGCACCACGGCCGGCGTGACCGTCGTGCCCGCGTCGGCGTCGGCCAGCTGGGCGATCGCCAGTACCTGATTGGCAATCTCGACGGCGGCGTTGATTCCCTTGTGCGGGTCGAGGCCGGCATGCGCGGCGCGTCCGAGCACGTGCACCGTGTAGTGGCTGATGCCCTTGCGGGCAACCTTCAACGCGCCGTCCGCGCTGCCTTCGAGGATCAGCGCAGCACGTGCCTGACGGGCGCTGCGCTCGATGATCGGCCGTGACGTCGGTGCGCCGATCTCCTCGTCGGCCGTCAGCAGCACCTCGACGCCGGCGAGCGCCGGAAGGACGCTCAGGGCGTGCATCAATTGCACCAGCCCGGCCTTCATGTCGAAGCTGCCCGGCCCGGTGGCGCGCCCGTCGACGACCCGGAACGGATGGTCGCGCAGACTGCCGCGTGGCCACACGGTGTCGAAGTGCCCGAGCAGCAGCACGCGCGTCGGCCCGCCGAATCGCCAATGCAGGTGCGGACGACCCTCGATGACGACACGACGGGGCGGCGCCCCGAGCAGGCGCGCGCCGATGCCCGACACGACGTCCGCGCATCTGGTGAGCGCGGCGAGGTCGCTCGACGGCGACTCGCACTCGACCAGCGCGCGCAGGTCGTCGACCATCACGCTCGTCGCCTCGGCCAAGGTGGCGCGAACCCGGTGCGGTTCGAGCTGGGTCACGCCTGGGCCCGAGTCAGTGAGCCGAGGACAGCGCGGAACAGCCGCATGACATTCCCGCCGAGCACCTGCTCGATGTCGGGCACCGGCCAGCCGCGGGCGAGCAGCTCTGCGGTGACGACCGGCAGGTCGGCCGGGCCGGCGAGCCCGGGAATCTCAGCCAGCAGGTCGTAGCCGGGGAACTGTCGGCGCCGACGCCCGGCGGCGTGGTGTCGCGCTCGACCTCGGCGACGAAATCCGGTCCGATGCCGACGTGGTCGAGACCGGCCACCGACGCGATGTGCTCGATGTGGTCGACGATCCTGGCCACGGTGGGATCGGTCTCGTGGACGAACCCAGGGTAGAAGTTGACGCACACGACGCCGCCGGTGGCGGCGATGCCCCGCAGGTGCTCGTCTCCGAGGTTGCGATGGTGATCGTGCAGTGCGCGCGCCGACGAATGCGTCGCGAGCACGGGATGCTCGGCGAGCTCGAGCACGTGGTCGACGCCCGTCCGGCCGAGATGCGAGACGTCGACGACGACGCCGAGCCGTTGCAACTCGACGACTGCCGCGACGCCGGCGGACGTCAAGCGGCTGCCGGTCGCGTCCTCGCCCGACCCGTCGCCGAAAGCCGAGCGGCCGAAGTGCGTCAGCGACACGACCCGCACGCCCAGCCGTGCCACCGTTGTCAGCAACTCGACATCGGCGTCGATGCCGGGGCAGCTCTCCAGGGCCAGCAGCAGCGCGATCCGGCCAGTGGCCAGCGTCGCCTCGATCTCGCTGGCGCCCACGCAGAGCCGTACCCGGTCGGCGTTCTCCTCGGCGATGCGATGCGCGGCCTCGATCATCCGCAGCGTCTGGCGCAGGGCGCGTTCTGGCCGGTAGCTCTCGTCGATCCACACGGGCAGCACCTGCACGTCGACGCCCCCCGCGACCAGCTGCGGCAGCCACTGCTCGCGGAAGTAGGCACCCCACCGGTCCACCGGCTTGAGCACGACGGAGCAGAGCAGGTCGTTGTGCGTGTCGACGATGATCGCATCGTCGTGGACGCGGCGAACCCGGGCGTCGACCGTCATGCCGAGACCCACGGATTGGCCCGCGCGCTGAAATGCACGTAACGCTTGCCGTCGGCCAGCCGGTAGAAGACGACCGGCGTCCAGTGCTCGGACGGCGGTCGGCGCAGTGCGTAGACGCCTTCGCCGATCGTGAACAGCTCGTGCTCCTCGATCGGTTTCTCGTCCAGCTCGGCGAGTGGCCCGGTCAGCGTCGTCCGCATCATCAGGCGCTCACCGTCGAGGTACACATCGGTTTCGAGTGACGCGCGACCGTAGTGGCCGAGATAATCGGCGACGTCGCCGAGCGGGGCGCCCGGAGTGGGCTCGACCGGCGCGGGAACGGCGATGCCGGCCGTCTCGGCGAGGATGTCGGTGATCACGTGTCGGAACAGGTCGGAGCTCTCGCCTCCATTGGTCAGCAGCGTGACCGCAAGGCCCAGTTTCGGAACCATCCGTAGGTACGCGGCCTGGCCGATCGTGTTGCCGTCGTGCCCGATGACGTGGCGGCCGTCCCACGCGAACCGGATCCAGCCCAGGCCCCACGACTCGCCGAGCGTGTACGGATCTGGCACGTCGACCTGGTGCTGCTGCATCGCGGTGACCGTGGACGGTGACAAGACCGGCGCGCCGCCGCCGAGGTGCATCGCAGCGAACGCGAGCACGTCGCCGGCGGTACACGTGATCGCACCTGCTGGCCCGAGCGATCGGGGCAGGCCCCAGACCGGCGCCAGGTGTTGCTTCTGCCCGTTCTCGCCGACGTGGCCGACGGCGAACCGGCCGAGCATGCACTCCTCGGGCAGCGTGAACGTCCTGGTCAGCTCGACCGGTTCGACGATGTGGGTGCGGATCGCGGCGTCCCAAGTCAGGCCGGTGACGTGCTCGATGATGCGCCCGGCCAGGATGTATCCCGCGTTGCAGTACGAGAACGTCGCGCCGAGCGGATGGTTCATACGTGCGTCGGCGAGCAGTTCGACGTAGCGCTCCACGCAGTCGTCGCCGCGGCCGGTGTCGGTGAACAGGTCGCCGTCCATCCCGCTGGTGTGCGTCAGCAGGTGGCGGATCGTAGCGTGCATTGCCAGCTCGTCCGGCAGCTTCTGGCCGGGCAGGGCTTCGGCGAGCGGCGCATCGAGGTCGAGCAGTCCCTGCTCGACCAGGCGCATCACCAGGGTGGCCGTCCATACCTTGGTGATCGACCCGATCTGGAAGACCGAGTCGACCGTACACGCCTGGCCGGTGTCGAGGTTCAGCACGCCGGCCACGGCGACGAACTGCTGGTGTTGCTCGTCGCTGAGCTTCACCACGCCGAGGGTCGCGCCGGGTACGTCGTGCGCCGCCGCGAGCTCCGGCAGGCGCGCCTGCCAACGCTCGGCAAGGTCATCGAAGTCGATCTGCTTGGTCGTCGCTTCCATGCTCGAAGCATTCTCCAAGGCCGCCGCCGGTGAGTTCGTCGGGTCGCACAAAGCGCGCAGTCAGGTTGGGAGTCGACGACCAACCGCGCGCGGATCCGTCGGCCGATACTCCCTGCAGAGGAGGTTCCATAATGGACATAGCCCCGGCGGCACGTGACGATCTGGAAGAGCGCCTCGACACGCTCGCCCGCAAGCACGGCGTGCCAGGCGCTGCTGCCGGAGTCCTCGCCGGCGACGAGATGACCGTCTGCGCGACCGGGGTCACCCGCGACGACGCCGAGGGCGTGCCGATCACCGACGACACGCTGTTCCTGGTCGGGTCGATCACCAAGGTATGGACGGCGACGCTGGTCATGCAGCTCGTCGACGAGGGACGCGTCGGCCTCGACGACCGGGTCAACAGCCACCTGGACCCACCGCTGCAGCTGGCCGACCAAGGTGTCGCGGATACCGTCACCATCCGCCAGCTCCTCACGCATACCGGTGGCTTCTACGGTGACCGCGAGGACCCACCCGAGCGCGGCGACGACGGCCTGCTGCGCGCGATTGCCAGCTATGCCGACCTGCCCCAGCTGCACCGTCCCGGTCAGCTGTTCTCCTACTGCAACGCCGGGTACAACGTGGTCGGCAGGCTCGTCGAGTGCCTGAGCGGCAGCAACTGGGACGACGCGCTGCGCGAGCGAGTGCTGTTACCGCTCGGACTGCAGCGCACCTCCACCCTGCCCGAGCAGGCGATGGTGCATCCGGTGGCCATCGGGCACGACCTCGACCTCGCCGAGAAGAAGCAGACACCGGTGACGGTGTGGTGCGACTCGCGGGCGGCCGGGCCGTGCGGCGGGACGCTCGCAATGCGCGCAGCGGACTTGCTGGCGTTCGCGAAGATGCACCTTCGGGACGGCCAGGGCCCGGACGGCACCCGGGTGCTCAGCCCACAAAGCGCTCGGCTGATGCGCGAGCCGCAGGTCGCCATGAATGATCCGGTCATGGGCCTGGCGTGGGGCCTGGGCTGGGAGATCGGGCGGGTCGACGAGCCCGTGGTGGTCGGGCACGGCGGCAACACGAACGGCCAGATGGCCCTGCTGTTCCGCGTGCCGGAACGCAGCGTGGCGATCACCAACGGTGACGCGACTGCGCGATCGACGACCCGATGCCCACCGACACGCCCGCCGGTACCGAATCGCGCACCGCACCCAGCCGGTCGCCCAACGAGATGCCGGACGAGCGCAGCTCGGCGTCGAGCACGACCTGGTGCCCGGACGCAATCCCCAGCACGCTGGACACGGGAGAAAGGGGCAGGCGATGGACGCTGACGAGGTCATCACGCAGGCGCGCGACGCGCTCACCGTGAAGCGTGTCTTCGGTGAGCCGTACGAGAAGAACGGCGTGACCGCGGTCGCGGTGGCAGCCGTCCGGGGCGGTGCCGGCGGGGGAGGCGGCGAAGGCCCAGCGGGCGAGGGAAAGGGCTCCGGCGGTGGCTTCGGCCTGAGTGCTCGTCCGGTCGGGATGTTCCTGATCCGCGGCGACGAGGTGAGCTGGCGGCCGGCCGTCGACGTCAACCGCGTCGTGCTGGGCGCCCAGGTCGTCGCCGTCGTCGCCCTCCTGACGATCCGCTCGATCGTGCGGGCTAGGTCGCGGGCCTGAGCGCCGCTCGTGTGCGCCCCTGCGGCCGGGGCATGGCTGCCCCCTCTCGACGCGGGGCTTACAGACGTGCGCGCGGGCTGGTCGGCGATTGTCGCTGGTACGGCAACTGTCCGGCATTGACGGGAAAGAACGCTCTCAATACGCTCACCCGCGTCGCCACCGCAGGAGATGTCCATAATGCGCACATCGTCACGCGACACTCCGGAGCAGGTCGGCTATGCCCTGGCACGAGCGGGCACGCGGCCGTCCGGTTTGGCGATCGCGGACATGAACTGCGATGCATCCACTCAATCACCCGAGGAGGTCGCGTCATGTTCATTTCGCATTCCAGGGGTAGATGGGCGAGAAAGAAGGCCGTCATCGCGACGCTCGGGGCTGTCGGCGTCTTTGTCATAGGGACGTTCTCTGCCGTCAGCATCGCCGACGCCGCCAAGTCCGCGCCGGCGCCGTGGCTCGATTCGCACCAACCGATCTCGGCCCGCGTCAATGCCCTGTTGGGTGCAATGACGCTGCCCGAGAAGGTCGGGCAGATGGACCAGCAGCTGGTCCCCACCGTTACGGCCGCGGGCGGCGGCACCGCCTGTGGCAGTGCCGGCTTCAACCTGCCGAGCGCGACTTGCATGAAGACGGTCTTGATCGATCAGCACGTCGGTTCGCTTCTGGCGGGCGGCACCGACAATCCGATCGACACGACCGGCGGTGGCGGTACCGGCAATACCGGCTTCGACTGGGCCAACGAATACAACCAGATCCAGAAGTACGCCATTGCGAATTCGCGACTGCACCTGCCGCTGATCTTCGGTGTCGACGCGGTGCACGGCTTCGGGCACCCGTGGCAGGCGCCGCTGTTCCCGCAGTCGATCGGCATGGGCGCCACCTGGGATCCGTCCGCCGCTCAGGTCGGCGGCGCGGCGACCGCGAACGCGTTGCGGGCGACGGGCTGGAACTGGGACTTCGCGCCGGTGCAGGACTTGTCGCGCGACAACCGGTGGGGCCGGACGTATGAGACGTGGGCCGAGGAGCCGGTGTTGTCGGCCGCCATGGGCGCGGCCAACGTGCGCGGGATGCAGGCGCCGGGTTCGGCGAACTCGCTCGGCGTGACGGCGACGGTCAAGCACTTCGCCGGATACTCCCAGGCAGTCAACGGGCACGACCGCAACGAGGCGCTGCTGCCGCTGAACTACCTGCAGAGCATGATCCTTCCGTCCTACGCCGGCGGCATCGATGCCGGAGCGGGCACCGTCATGGTCAACTCCGGTTCGGTCAACGGCGTGCCGGCGACCGGGTCGCACTACCTGCTGACCGACATCCTGCGCAAGCAGATGGGGTTCAAGGGTGTCGTGATCAGCGACTACCAGGACGTGACCGCACTGCGCGACGCCTACCACATTGCACCGGACCTGGCCGGCGCCATCGCCAAGGCCGTGAACGCAGGCGTCGACATGAGCATGCAGGTGCAGAACCCGGATCAGTGGCAGGCCGCCATCCTGTCCGACGTCTCGTCCGGCGCGATCTCGCAGGCTCGCATCAACGAGGCCGTGGGGCGCATCCTCACCCTGAAGTTCCAGCTCGGCCTGTTCGACCAGCCGTGCATCAGCGACCCGAGCGCACCGTGTGTCGACGCCAGCAAGGCGAACGCCGCGGTCACCGCCGGGCGTGACGCGACGCTCGACGCCGCTCGCGAGTCGATCACGCTGCTGCGCAACCAGGGCAGCGTGCTGCCGCTGTCGAAGACCGCCAACGTGGTCGTCACCGGTTCGAGCGCCGACTCGATGTCGCACCAGCTCGGTGGTTGGAGCGTCAGCTGGCAGGGCGTGTTCGAGAAGGACAATCACGTCTGCTGCATGGGTGCGCCAGACCAGATCCCGCCAGGCACGACCGTGCAGGAAGGCATCACGGCCGCAGACACCAATGCGGTCTACGTGGCGGACGGGGCCACTGCGGTGAACACAGCCGCGGATGCCTATGTCGTCGCGGTTGGGGAGCACGCATACGCCGAAGGTCTCGGCGACAACCCGGCGCCGCAACTCAGCCAGGATGACAAGGCTCTGATCAGCGCCCTCAAGGCGACGGGCAAGCCGGTGATCGTGGTCGTCATCGCCGGCCGCCCGATCGGCCTCGGATCGGCGGCCGAGTCCGCAGCCGGTGTGATCATGGCCTACCAGGGCAGCACCGAAGCCGGCAAGGCCGTCGCTGACGTGATCTTCGGCGACGTCAATCCGAGCGCCAAGCTGTCGGTCAGTTGGCCGTCGGATGCCGACAAGGTCGGCGGCGACTTCAACGGCGGCGCGCCCTCGCCGCTCGGCGACCAGCCGAAGTTCTTCGACCAGTTGCCGGGCACCGGTTCCGGGCAGGGCCATTCGTACAACCCGCTCTACCCGTTCGGGTACGGCTTGTCGTACACGACGTTCACGACGACCGGCCTCTCGGTCACCCCGAACGTTTCGACGAACGGAACGGCCACGGCGACGTTCACCGTGACCAACACCGGATCTCGCAGTGGCACGGACATCGTGCCGGTGTACGTGCACCAGCCGGTCAGCAGTGTGGTGGTGCCGACGCAGCGGCTCGTGGGCTTCGCCCGCGTGACGGTGGCTGCCGGCCAGTCGCAGGTGGTGAACGTCAAGTTCCCGGTCTCGACGCTCGGTGAGAGTCAGGGCGACATCAATGCGTCCGGGCCGCCGACCGTGGAGCCAGGGTCCTACGAGGTGCAGCTGAACAAGAACAACACCACGCCGTACGACGTGGCCGTGAAGGCGTCCTTCACGATCCACTGATCAAGCGGTGGGGGAGTCGCCGCGTCGATGCCGGCGCGGCGACTCCCTCGTGATCAGTGCTGTTTCGGCGGCTGGCCCGCCGGTGCCGGGTCGCCCTTGCCCATACCCGTCTCGACGCCGGTGACCTTGAGGTTCTTGTCGAACTTGACCGTGACCTCGGTGCCGTCCGCCTTGGTCATGTGCGCCTCGTAAGCGCCGTCGCCCGCGTCCGTCTCGACCCGGTAGACCGTGCCGCCCGGGACGGCCTTGAGAGCGGCTGCCTTCAACGTCGCTGCCGTGCTGGCGCTGACCGCCTTCTCGTCGTCGCGGACGGGAGCCGATCCGTGGTCGTTCGGCTTTGCCGAGCCACTCGGCCCACTCGGCGCGGCGGCGCTGGATGTTGCCGGTGCCGGCGAGGTCGACTCGGCGCCGGCGGCCACCGCGGTCGCGCCGATGGCGCCGGCGGCGACTCCGGCGCCGATCAGGCCGATCTTCATGCCCCGGCTCAGGCGCTTGGACGAGGCGGGTTCAGTACGTGGCTCGTCACTCATGTTGGGTATCTCCTTCGGTCTGTCGAGATGTCCTGCACGCCCCGTCGGGGCGCATACCCAACATGAGCCATCCGCCCTCATCGCAGCCCCATCTGGCCGTCAAGTCGGCACTAAGCCGCGATGTGAGCCGGCTTGGAGTCGGCTGCGCGGCAGCTCAGGCGTACACGCGCAGGTCGGCGACGCTCCACCACTGCGGGGCCGTCGCGGTCTGCGTGATGCGCAGGTACCGCACCGCATCGCCTGCCAACCCGACGGTGGTGAGCTGGCCGGCGCCGCTGCCGGTGACCGGTGGCGACCAGGTAATCCCGTCCGTGCTGGTGGAAACGGCGTAGCCGCGCGGGTAGTCCGACGTGTCGGGTCCGGAGTCGAGGACGAGCCGGCGCGCCGCAGCGACGGCGCCGAGGTCGACCTGCAGGATCTGCCCCGGCTGCTGTGCCGTGCCCGTCGTCCAGCGCGTGCTCGCGTCGTCGTCGACCGCCTTGGCGGCATCCGCGCCTCCCGCCGTTGCGGTTGCGGTCATCGAGTCGGCGGGCAGCAGCCGCAACCCGTTGTCGAGCGCGCTGGACGCCGGCCAGGTAAACGTCGCGAGCGCACCGCCGGGCAGCGTGTAGTCGAAGGACGCATCGCCTTCAGCGACGGCAAGGCTTCGCGGATCGTCGTTCTCGTTGTGCGCGACGAGTGCGATCGAGCCGTCCGGGTTGCGGAACGCGGCGTCCATGATCTGCCCGTTCCAGCCGGTCGTGCCGAACGAGCTGCTCGCGATTCGCACGGCACCTGGGCGCACGAAGCGGGCCAGGTGGCCGAGCGTGTAGTACTCGGCGTCGCGGGTCACCGTCTGGCCGGGTCCGACGGTGAGCACTCCGGTGCAGGTGCTGCAGCCGCCGTTGTGCGGACCGCCGGACGGGTCGAGCGCCAGGTTCCAGTTGACGACCGACTGGCCCCAGTTCCGGGTGACGCCGAGGACGAGGTTGCGCGCGTGCCACTTGAGCGTGTCGGAGAAGACCTGCGCCGGTGGGTCGGTCGGCCCGTGCGATCCGGAGCACTCGGTGAACCAGATCTCCTTGTCCGGAAAGGCTTTGTGCAGGTCGGTCTGCCGCGTCTGGTCACCGAAGTAGCAGTGGAACGCCGTGCCTGCCAGCCACTGCGCGGCGTCGCTGCGCAACAGGTCGAAGGGGTAGTCGACCTCGGGATCCTCACCCGGCGGCGTCGAGGCGATGTCGTTCGGATGCTCGGACCAGTTGTGGTCGTAGCCGAGCAGCTTCGTGTGCAGGCCGGCTCGCTGCAGTGCCGGACCGAGCGCGTCGACCAGCTTGGCCTCTTGGGCCACCGGCATGTCCATGCCCGGGTAGGCGTTCGGGTTTCGGTTCTGCGGCTCGTTCTGCAGCGTGACGGCGTAGATCGGCACGCCGGCGCGCTGGTAGGACTGGATGAACTTCACGAAGTACTGCGCGTAGGCGTCGTAGATGCGGGGGTCGTCGATGAGCCGTCCGCCGATGAGCGACGCTGATGTCTTCATCCACGCCGGTGGGCTCCATGGCGTCGCGATGACCTTCAGCGCCGGGTTGAGGGCGAGGGCCTGGCGCAGCAGCGGCAGGATCTGCTGGCGGTCGTGCTCGACCGAGAAGTGGCGCATGCCGTAGTCGGTGCTGCCCGCCGGCATGTCGTCGTAGGTGTAGAAGGGCCCGTCGACGAAGTCGGACGCGCCCATCGGCTGGCGCAGCAACGACAGGCGGTCGGTGCCGAACAGGTCGCGCATCGCAGCGTCCCGCTGTTGCGGACCGAGCCGGTACAGCACGCTTGCCGAGGAGTCCGTGATCGACGCCCCGAAGCCGTCCATCCGCTGATACACCCGGCTCGGGTCGACCGTGACGGTCAGGGTCGCCGATGCGCCCTGCCGGAAGGCGACCGCGCCGGCGTCGTGCATCCGCTGCGTGCCGTCCGGCGTCGTGATCCACACATGTGCGGACGGCAGCGCGGGCGCAGCGTCGGCGAGAACCTGGATCGGCCCGGTGACCAGTGCACTGCCCAACACCGCGGCGCCGGCGATCGTGATCCACTTGTGCATTCCGCGCCTCCTCAGCTCGAAAGCCCGGAATACACCGTTGGCGTCGCGCCGCCGCCCCGTCAAGGGCTGGCGCGGAATTCGGTTCCTAGGACAGCGCGATGAGCGCGCCGATAGCGAAGCCCACAGCGGCGAGCCACAGGAGCGTCGGCAGTACCCGCCACCACATTCGCGACCTCCCTACGTCGTGTAGACAGCACCGTCGCGAACGACGACCGCGATCGCTGGAAGCGGTCTGGGCGCCGGACCGGAGATCACCGCTCCGGTCTGCGCATTGAAGTGGCTGCCGTGACATGGGCAGGTGATGACGTCGTTCGCAACACTGCCGACCGTGCAGCCCTGATGAGTGCACACCGAGGAGAACCCGTGCACTTCGTCGTCCGATCCGCGGGTGAGCACGATCGCCGGATCGTCGAGGATCAGCCCGCCGGACGACGGCACCTGGTCGACGCGCGCCAGCAGTCGCCCGCCGGTGCTGGGCGCGCGGCCGTATCCGTTGGCGGCCGTGGTCGGCGTCTTGGCCTTCGCCGCGGCGCTGTTGCGAGCCACGGCGAAGCCCGCGATTCCGCCAACCGCAGTCACGACAAGGCCGCGCATGAGGGAACGGCGCGACAGCGCATCCAGTGTCATACCCACTCCCTCGTCAGATCAACGGAATGCCGGAACGCGTGAAGAACCACAGCACTGCGGTCAACCACGTCACCACGAGCAGTCCGAATACGCTGCCGCCGAGCAACGGCACCAACCATCCCGGCGATTCGCGCAGGCGCAACCCCAGCATCTTTGCTGCGTACGCGCCGTAGAACATGCATCCGGCCACGCTGTGGACGATCACCCGTAAGTCCGTCGTCCCGAACCCGAGCGCCCACAGGCAGTGGAACGCCACCGGCAAGGAAAGTATGAACGCGAGGCTGCCACTCCAGCGATGCAGCACCGAACCCCAGGCAGGCGCCGCTCCGGCCCCGGGCAGGCGGCCCCACATCCACAGCGCGGTGACCAGTTGCACGATCAGCAAGGCGACCGCTGCAGTGCCCAGCCAGACTTTCATCTGCAGCATCCCGGAGAACCCGAGGGTGAACAGCGGCCGTCCGGCCGGGGTGTGGACCTTGGCGTACACGCCTAAGGTGACCGCGACTGCCGCACCGGCCAGCAGCACGGCCACGAGTCCGGCCCGACTCATCGCGGCGCGCCGTTCAGTCGCGATTGACATCGCCTCGCCCCCTCCCGGCAGCGATCCCTCGGCGTGCATCGACCTGCGACGTGGCCTAACCTGCCGCGTCCCGTCAACCCCCGCGATCGCCTCGGCGAATGGTCGCACGGAACGCGATCAGCGGCCACTACTCGCGGCGCGACACGTCAGTACGATTGGGCCGCACGGACTGACGCAGGCGCCGACTGGGGTTGAGCCGTGATGACCGGAGAAGCGCACTCGGGCATCGGGCAACGGTGGCCGCTCGCGGCGGTGTCGGTCACCGTCATCTGCACGGACCAGGCCGTCAAGTGGTGGGCCTGGCGGCACGTCGACGGTTCGCTGATCAACAGCGGCGGCTACATACTTCTCGGCCCGGGCATTCGGTCCTGGTTCGCCGGCCCGGTGAGCGGCGCGTTGTCGGACGTGATCGGCGGCGTCGTGCTCGTCGCCGCGGTCCGGCAACTGCTCGGTCGGTGGCGTTCGACGTGCGTGTTGCTCGGTGGCGGGATGGTCATCGCCGGATGGGTCAGCAACATTCTCGACCGGCTCGGCCTGCACAACTGGACGGCGCCGGGCAGCGCGCGCGGAGTCGTGGACTTCATTCCCGGCGGCGGTCCCGGCCGGTGCAACGTGGCGGATCTGTGGATTGTCGTCGGCGCGCTGTTACTCGCATACGCGCTAGCGCGCCGCCTCATCGGCAGGCCGATTCAGCCGGGATCGGCGCGTCGCCCGAGCCATCCGCATCGCGCGCTCGATCGCGTCGCCGTTCTGATCGTCTTGCTCGCGGTCGTGATCCTCGCAATCACGAGCGCGCTCGATCGCGGCGGCGTCTACGCGCCAAGCCTGACCTGACCGAGATCCGTGAGCAGTCGGCGAGTCAGCCTGCCAGCGCTGCGTCCAAGGTGATCTCAACTCCGGTCAGCGCCTTGCTGACCGGACAGCCGGCCTTGGCCGCCTCCGCAGCGCTGTTGAAGGCGTCGGCGTCTAGCCCGTCTGCCTTGCCGCGGACGGTGAGCGTGATGCCGGTGAGCCGGAAGCCGCCGGCCGGGTCGGGACCGAGCGAGACGTCGGCTCGCACGTCGAGAGCCTGTGGGGTTCCGCCCGCTCGCGCGATCTGTGCCGAGAGTTGCATCGCGTAGCACGCAGAGTGTGCCGCGGCGATCAATTCTTCGGGGCTGGTCGTGCCGCCGGCGTCTTCGGCGGCTCGCTTGGGAAAGGACACCTCGTAGGTGCCAACGCCGGAGCTGACGAGCTCGACTCTGCCGGAGCCGGCTTCCAAAGTTCCTGTCCAAGCTGTGCGGGCAGTGCGGGTCGGCATCGTGTCTCCTTGGGTGATGTGGTCAAGCATCGACGCTAGTCCGAACCGGAGTCGTGGCACACGGGGACGCCCGGGGCGGAACGCCTGACCTCGTGGATGCGGACGCTAGGGCGTCACGCCAGAGAGGTTCAAGCCGATCACACCCAGCAGGATCAGCGCGATCGATGCCAGCTTCACTGCGGTTACCTTGTCGCCGAGCACAAGCATTCCGATAGCTGCCGTGCCTGCCGCGCCGATGCCGGTCCATGCGGCGTAGGCGGGACCGACCTCGAGGGATCTCAGTGCCACTGTGAGCAGCCCGAAGCTGATCAAGGCGCATATCGCGAAGCCGACAGTGGGCGCGAACCGGGTGATGCCGTGGCTCTGTTTGAGGAACACCGCGAAGCCGGTCTCGAAGATGCCGGCGACGACGAGAAGGAACCAAGCCATGACAACATCTTGTTCGACGTCTGCCTCGACCGCCGTGAGGATTGCCCATGAATCGACGGCCGTCGTCAGCCAGGCCCTGGACCGGGCGGGCCGGCCTCGCGCCGCGAAGTCAGGGCAGGTGCCGGCCCAGCCAGCGCAGCGGCGCGCCGATGACCCGGTTGCGCTGCCAGCCCTGTCGGATGACCAGCTGCCGCGCCGCGCGCAGCTGATCGCGCGCTCGAGACGTCAGTGACGGGCGCCGCGCATCCTCTAGGCCGCGGGCCTGCAGGTGCAGGTAATGCGCGCACGCCAAGCACACTGCGACTTCAGGATGGCTGCCCAGCCGCACCAGATCGGACTCCTCGTACTCCGTGCCGCAGCACCAGCACCGCAGCGTCTCGGCGACGTCGGACTCGGTCGGTGCCGCAGTAGTCATCACAGGCCTCTTCCTCTGTCGAGCCTCAGGTCGTGTGTTCGGCGAGCAGATCCTCGCTCAACTGGTGTAGGTCGATGTGGTGCTCGGCGAGCAGCAGCCGTACCGGGTGCGGCACTCCGGCGCGCAAGCCGAGCCGGGCCATCTCGCGGCGACCGCGGCGGCCTAACCCGGACCCGAGTGGGTCACGGGCCACGCGCAGCACGCCGTAGAGCAGGTGCTCGGGCCGGATCTGCTGGTCTCCGCGTTTACCGGCGGTGGTGCAGGCGATGAACTGCGCCCGCTTGGTCAGATACGGCGGCCCACACAGCGGGCTGTGCCCGCCGCGGCCGCGCCACCTCGGCCGCAGCCGGACGTGCCGTTCGGCCTCGTGTACCGCCAGCACACCGAAGGTCGACTCCAACTGCCGGCGCATCTGCGCCACGTCGATCCCGAACTCGCGCAAGACCGCGGCGTCGTCACGCGCGATGGGACCAGCTTCCTCGGTGAGGCGCGCGATCCCCGCCCGTGCGGTGGTCAGGTCCAGTCCGCGCTCGGTGAGCATCGCCGCGGCCCTGTTCGAGGCGTGCGCGAGCACGCCTAGCAGCAGATGCTCATCGCCCAGATACGGATGACCCAACCGCACCCGCTCACTCTCCGCCAAACGTCTGACCTCCAAGGCAGCCGGCGATGGGCCCTGCGCCATCTTCGCCATCATCGGCCTCCCCGAAGCCGGCCGGCATGCTTGTAGTGCGTGGCCTGCTTGGTCACTCCCAGCACCCTCGCGATATCCCGCCATGACCAGCCCTTGGACCGGGCGTTGTCGACCTGCAACTCCTCCAGCACCTCGACCAGACCCCGCAACGCCGCCACCGCCGCCAGGCCCGTCGCCGGGTCCGGATCCGCGGCCGCCTCCACCATCCGAGTGCCCTTTGCCACCGCACCGCTCATGCACGTCAATGTAGATTGACTCTCCTGACCGCGTCAATCATCTTTGACGCACTCGTGATAGTGCTGCTGGACGCGCATGCTGCCCTACCGGGCCGGCGCTGCTCGTGCAGGGTTGTGCTGACCTGTGCCGAGCGTGCGGCCGAGCAGCTCGCTGACGTGGTCGGCTGGCACAGCGGGTGCGAACAGGAAGCCTTGGCCGTTCTCGCACCCGATCTGGCGCAGGAGCTCGAATTGCTCGGTGGTCTCGATGCCCTCGGCGACGACGGTGAGGCCGAGGGCTTTGCCCATGGCGACGATGGCGCGGACGAGTTCGTCGGTGTGGTCGCCGCTGGTCAGGGTTTCGATGAACGAGCGGTCGATCTTGAACGCGTCGACCGGGAAGTGGTGCAGCATTTGAAGCGACGAGTAGCCGGTTCCGAAGTCGTCGACGTGCAGGGTGAGCCCGGCGTCGTGCATGTCGCGCATCAGCCGCTTGGCGGCTTCCGGCCGGCGCATGATGACGCCTTCGGTGATTTCCAGGGTGAGCCGGTCGGCGGTGAGGTTGTGCCGGTTGAGGCTGTGCATCACGTGTGGCAGCAGGCCCGTGTGCCAGAACTCGCGGTCGGACAGGTTCACCGCGACGTCCGCGACGCTTGGTCCCCAGGCTGCGAGCTGGCGGCAGACCTCGTCGATGACCCACCTGCCCAGCTGGACGATGAGTCCGGTCTCGGCCATCGCCGGCAGGAACGCGCCGGGAAGTTCGAGGCCGTACTCGGGATTACGCCAGCGTACGAGCGCTTCGAACCTGTCGGCGCGTCCGGTGGTTAGGTCGACGATGGGTTGGTAATGCATCTCGAACTGGTTCTCATCGAGCGCGCGCCGCAGGTTGGCTCCTGCGCGGAGCTTGTTCAACGCGTTCGTATGCATCGCCGTGTCGAAGAAAGACACAGTGCCTCGGTTGGCTTCCTTCGCGTGGTACATCGCCGTGTCCGCGTCGCGCAGGATGTCCTCGGCGCTGGCGTAGTCGACGTTGCTCGTGGTGATGCCCAGGCTCGCGCCGATGACGAAGTCCTGGCTGTCGAGGTTGATCACTTCGGCGAGGCTGAGCTGTATACGCTCCGCGACACCGAGGACGTCGTCGGGTTCGACCCCGTGCAGCAGGATCGCGAACTCGTCGCCGCCGAAGCGAGCGGCGATGTCGACAGCCCGAAGCTCGCCCGCGATGCGCGCGCCGACCGCGTTCAGGACGCGGTCGCCCATCTGGTGGCCGAGGGAGTCGTTGACGGCCTTGAAGCCGTCGAGGTCGAGGAAGATGACGGCGAACGGTGTCTTGTCGCGTTGCCAGAGCTTGAGGGCGTGATCGAGTCGACTGAGGAACAGGCGCCGGTTCGGCAGCCCGGTCAGCGTGTCGTACAGGGCGTTCTTGCGCAGTTGGTCCTCGAGGCTGCGCCGTTCGTGGATGTCGGACAGCGAGCCCACGACCCGCTCGACCGAGCCGTGCGGCGACGGCACCCCGAGCGCACGGGCAAGCAGCCACCGGTATGAGCCGTCTGCGAGCCGGACCCGGTACTCGGAGTTCACCGTCTCCTGATCGCCGGCCACGACCGTGCGGATCGCGCGGTGCATCTCGGCCAGGTCGTCCGGATGAACCAACGCCTCCCACTGCGTCATGCGATCGGCGTCGCGATCGCCGTCCGCGCCGGGCGAGAGCCCCAGCAGCGCGTAGCAGCGCTCGGACATGTAGACCCCACCCGTTCGCAGGTTCCACTCCCACAGACCGTCGTTGGTTGCCCGGGCGGCGAGGGCGTAACGCTGCTCGCTTTCGCGCACAGCTTCCTGCAGGACGTCGTCCTCGAACCGGGCACACAGCTGGGTCGCCCAATTGTGATACGTCTCCAGCGTGGAGGTCGTGTCGATCTCGCCGATGATGGCAAGCAACCCCCAGTCACGATCCCGGTTGGCTACCGGCACGACGATGCATGCGCCGAGGTCGGCCGGCTGTGCCGCGCCGATGAATGCCGCCGGGGGGAAGTCCTCAGGTGTCGTCGAGGTTCCGACGATGTCGGGAAGCACGCCGTTCGGGTCGTAGCTGCCGGTGATGCGCAGCTGGCCGCCTTCCCACAATGCCAGCACACCCGCACGCACGTGCGTGGTGGCGAGCCAGTTGAGCTGGCGCGGGTCGGCGCCCCCTGCGTCGAGCAACCCGGCATCGACCGCGTACTGCTCTTCGAGCGCCGCCTGGGTGATCTCCGCCTGGCGCAGGAACGCCCCGGCGTGCAGTTGCCACAGCGCAACCGCCAGTTGACCGTGTGCGGGCGCGACGCGCCGAGAGCCCACAGGCGTGACGTCACGCTGCATGTGCTCGAGCACGGCGCCGGTGATGCGGCGCAGTACCTCCGGGCGCGTCGTGAGGCGGCCCAGCGATATCGCCAGCCGCCGGATGCCCTCGGCCGGGGTGTCGTCCGCGTCGCCGGTCAGCCGTCCGATCTCGACGACCGTCGCGCGCACCGTGTCGCGTATGGAGTCGTCGGCCGCGCGATGGCCAGTGAGCAACAATCCGCTGATCGTCTTCTCGAGCGTGCCGAGCGCGACCGACGCGTCATGCCATTGCTCGTGTCTACCGACCCCGGCGCCGACCGCGTCGATACCGCAGCCGCACGAGGCTCGCCGAACAATCGCCGAGGCAGGCAAGACATGCGATGTGAAAGCCACTTCCTCGCCCCGAAGAAGGCCGAGCAGCAGCCGGCCAGCAAGCGCGCCCACGTCGTCGAAGCGCTGCTCGACGCTCGACAGCGCCGGCGTGCTGAACGCCGCGGCCTCGATGTTGTCGAACCCCACGACCGCGACGTCGTGCGGGACGCGGAGCCCGGCGTCGGCCAACGTCCGCATCAACCCGATCGCATTGCGGTCAGTCGCGACCATCAGCGCGGTCGGCCGATCAGGCGAGGCCATCACGTCGTGGCCTGCCTGGACGCCGCCCGCCCAGTCGTTGTTGGGTGCCGGGAACAACAGCCCTGGATCCGCGGGGATGCCGTGCGCGGCCAGCGCGTCCAGGTAGGCCGCGCGGCGGTCGCGCACATCAGCCTGGCCGAGATTGCCGACGAAGCCGATCCGGGTGTGGCCGTGCTCGATCAGATGCTCCACCGCGGCGAACGTGCCGCCATGATTGTCCGGTAACGCGACCGGCGCCTCGAAGTCCAGCAGCCGCGTGCTGACCAGCACCACCGGCTTACCCGCATCTCTGAACTGCTGCAGGTAGGGCCCGCCGGCGGCCGACGTGATCGAGACGATCCCGTCCGCCTCCGCCCAGGCGACCCGGGTCGCGAAGTCGCTCGGTTCGCTCGCCTCATTGTTACGCGTTCCATGATCGAGCGTCTGGACCAGCACGAGCCGCCCACCCGAGCCGGAAACCTCCCGGCCGAGGCCCGCGAGCAACTCGCCGAAGTAGAACCCGCCAATGCTCGGTGTCAGCACGAGCACCGTCACCGGACGCGACACGAACCGATCCCCTTCCATGCGCGGGCGCACCGTCAACAGGCCATAGTCGGCATTCCAATCGGCACATACATTCCGCACATGAGGACGCGGGGAGCCTAAGGACCGATTTGCCCGGCTTACGCGCCGAGCGCGAACGCGCCGCCCGGACCTGCTCGTGTCCTTGGGGTCAGAACAGGCCGCTGATGGTGTCGTAGAGCAGGTAGGTGTTCAGTCCGGTGATGGTCACGGTGATCAGGAGCATGGTCACGTTCGTCAGCCGGCGATTGGTCATCTCCGCCATCACCCGACGGTCGCGGGTGGCCAGCAGCAGCGGGACGAGCGCGAACGGGATGCCGAATGAGAGCACGATCTGAGAGAGAACCAGTGCCTGGCTGGTGTTCACGGCCAACGCCAGCACGACGAGCGACGGGAGCATGGTCAGTCCTCGACGCAGCAGCAACGGGATGCGCCAGTTCATGAATCCGGCCATGACGATCTGTCCCGCGTAGGTGCCTACGCTCGACGACGACAGGCCCGACGCCATCAACGCGATTCCGAAGGCCAGCGCCGCGCCTCCGCCGAGCAGCGCTGCTAGATGTGCGTGAATCGAGCCGAGGTCGCTGACACCGGGCTGGCCGGGCTTGTGGAACAGGGCCGCGGCGATGCAGAGCATCGACAGGTTGACCGCACCGGCGAGGCCGAGGCCGACGATGCAGTCCCACTTGTTGTACCTCAGCAGCGTCTTGCGTTCGTGCCGGTCCGCCGCACGGATCCGGTCCGTCTGCAATGCCGAGTGCAGGTAGACGACGTGTGGCATCACGGTCGCGCCGATGATCCCGACGGTCAGGCTCAACTGGGTGCCACCACCGAGGTGTGGAATGACGCCGGCGGCGAGTTGCCCGTAGTGCTCACCGCCGGCCGCGAAGAATACGTAGACGAAACCCACGCCGACGAATGTGAGCAGCGCGATGATCGCCAGTTCGAAACGGCGGTAGCCGCGCTGCTCCAGTGCCAGGATGACGAACGCGACGACGGCGGTGATGAGCCCAGCCTGTAGCAGGGGGATTCCGAAGACCAGGTTCAGCCCGACCGCAGCGCCGACGAACTCGGCGAGATCGGTCGCCATGGCGACCACCTCGGCCTGCATCCACAGCACGAGATTGGCGCGCCGACCGAATCTGTCCCGGCACAGTTCAGGCAGGCTTCGTCCGGTCGCGAGTCCCGCCTTCGACGTGAGGTACTGCACCTGGATGGCCATCAGGTTGGCCAGCACGATCACCCACACGAGCCGGTAGCCGTGTTCGGCGCCGCCGGCGAAGTTCGTCGCGAAGTTGCCCGGATCGACGTAGGCGACGGACGCGACGAACGCCGGGCCGAACAGCGCCGCGGCCGTGCGGACGCGACCGCGGCGACGCACGTCCTGCAGGGTGAGACCGGCCGGGGCGGTCGAGACCGCGGTCATCGCGGCTCGTCCAGCTCGACGGAGAGCATCTCGGCCAGGCCGTAGCCGAAACCGTGCACCCGCCCTTCCTTCGGCTCGCCGATTCGGACCACCAACGAGCCACCGAAGGGCTCTCGGCCGACGACCTCGATCCGATCGCCGAGATCGATGCCGCAGGTGTCGAGATAGCGCAGCACCTCCGGATTGCCGTTCCAGACCCGAACCAGACGGCCGACCGCGCCCGGCTCGAGCTGGGAGAGCAATTCGCTCGGCGCGGCCAGCAGTTGACCGTCCTGCGTGGGAATCGGATCGCCGTGCGGATCGACCACGGGGTCACCGAGCTTGGCCGCGATCCGCTCGACGAACAGGTCCGACGCGGCGTGCTCAAGCACTTCGGCTTCGCCCTCGACCTCGTCCCAGCCATACCCCAGGCTCTCTACGAGGAACAGCTCGACCAGCCGCCGACGGCGGATCACCCGCATCGCCAACTGCAATCCGGACACCGACAGGCTGACGTCGGAGTAGGGCCGGTGGGTGATCAGGCCCATCGCTCGCAGTCGGCCAAGCATGGCCGACACCGACGACGCGGTGACCTGTAGCTCAGCGGCCAGCACGGTGGTGGTCACCATGCAGCCGCGCTCGTCGAGACCGTAGATCGCCTTGACGTAGTCCTCGACCGCACGGGTCGGCTTCTCCGCCCCGTCCAACATGTTCGTGAGTCTCAGCGACATCCAGGTTGTGACACGTCTCAATCTGAGATCCGCGCGCGCTTTGCTGCCGCCGCGCCTGTATGTCCGGATGGGACGGAGTCGAGGCGAGACCGGCGCCTCTGCTACTGGTTGAACCTGGCGCTAGTGCCGGGCAAGCTCTCCGGTTTGTTCGGCGGTGGCGGCCCAGCTGGCGAGGAGTTTGAGGCTGTCGGCGGTGGGGGTGTCGGCTGGTGCGGTGTAGACGAGCAGGGTGAGTCCGGGGTGGGACGGGAACTCCATAGCTTCGAAGTTGAGGTCGAGTGCGCCGACGACGGGGTGGTGGAGTTTCTTGTGGCCGGTGCGGTGGAACCGGACGTTGTGGGCGGCCCAGCGGGTGCGGAAGTCTTCGCTGCGGGTGGAGAGTTCGCCGATGAGTTCGATGAGTTGCTTGTCGTGGGGGTTGTGGCCGGCTTCGGAGCGGAGCATGGCGGCGATGTCGTCGGCGGCGCGTTCCCAGTCGGTGAAGAACTCGCGGGACGCGGGGTCGAGGTAGATGAACCGGGCGTTGTTGGCCGGTCGGTGCGGGTCGGCGAGGACGGGGGCGTAGAGGGCGCGGGCTAGGCGGTTGGCGGCGAGCATGTCGTGGCGGGCGTTGCGGATCCAGGCTGGCGCTTCGGTGATGGCGTCGAGGATCTGCTGCATGCCGTCCGTGATGCCGGTGGCTTTCGGGCGCCGTTGCCGGGCTGGTGCGGGTTGTGCGGCGCGGGCGAGGTCGTACAGGTGCGCGCGTTCGGCCTCGTCGAGGTGGAGTGCGGTGGCGAGGCCGTCGAGGACGGCGTCGGAGGCGCCGGAGAGGTTGCCGCGTTCCATGCGGACGTAGTAGTCGATGCTCACGCCGGCGAGCAGCGCGACCTCCTCGCGGCGCAGCCCTTTGACCCGGCGGTTGCCACCACCGTAGGCCGGTAGACCGGCCTGCTCGGGGGTGATCCGCTCCCGACGCGATATCAGGAACTCGCGGACCTGCGCTCGGTTGTCCATGACTCCACAGTAAGCGCGGCCCCCTGGCGGGAGGGAGGTACTGCCGTTACCCGGAAGGACAGGCACTCCCTGCCGCCGACGGTGGCGATTTGACTAGGTGACGCGAGCACACCAACCAGGAGTCACAACCATGCAGAAGCTCACCGCACCGGCGACAGCGAAGGGCCCGCCCGAGACATTCACCGGCGCGGTCTGGTTCGACCAGATCTACCGCGGTCAGGAACCGTCGCGGGCACGGGTGAACGCCGTGCATTTCGCCCCCTGCGCCCGCACGAACTGGCATGTCCACGCCGTCGGGCAGACCCTGCACGTCACCGAAGGCCTCGGGCTGGTTGTCTCCCGCGACGGCCAGGTGATCGTGATGCAACCCGGCGACACCATCTACACCGCGCCCGGTGAATGGCACTGGCACGGCGCCGTAAGCGACCGGTTCATGACTCACCTGGCGATCTGGGACGGCACCGGTGACCCGAACGTCGAGGAGACCGCGTGGGGCGAGCCGGTCACCGACGACGAGTACCAGCGGGCCCAGCAGTGACGCCCAGCCACGAAGGGAACCGACAATGACCACTCAGCAGCAGACCCCGGCCCAGCGCCTGGTCGGCGAGTTCGCCCCGAAGCTCGCCGAGCTCACCGACGACGTGCTGTTCGGCGACGTGTGGGCCCGCCCAGAACTCAGCCCCCGCGACCGCAGCCTGATCACCTGCGCCGCGCTGGTCACCAACGGCAGCACCGAGCAGCTGCGCAGCCACCTGGCGATCGGCAAGCAGAACGGACTCACCGAGATCGAGCTCAAAGAGGCCATCATCCACCTGGCGTTCTACGCCGGCTGGCCCCGCGCGATGTCCGCGATCGCCGTAGCCAAGGACGTCTTCAACGACGCCGAGATCGACCGATGAGCGCGGGCTGGACAGCCGACGAGCTGGCACGAATCGGTGACGCGACCGAACTGCAGATCGCCTCGCGCCGCAGCGACGGGTCGCTGCGGCCGTTCGTGACTATCTGGGTCGTGCCAGTCGGCGACGACCTCTACGTCCGCTCCGCCCACGGCACCGACAACCCGTGGTTCCGCCGCGCCAAAACCAGCGGCGAGGGCCGAGTCCGCGCCGGTGGCGTCGAACGCGACGTCACCTTGACCGCCCCGGCCGCCGACGTCCACGCCGACATCGACGCGGCCTACCGCGCCAAGTACGACCGGTACGGCCAACAGATCGTCGGCACCGTCGTCGGTCCCCACGCCGCCCCCGGCACCCTGCGCCTGATCCCGCAGCACTGACCCTCCAGCGAAGGAGCACTCCCGTGCAGTACACGAAACTCGGCCGGTCCGGGCTGACCGTCAGCCTTCTCGCTCTCGGCTGCATGAGCTTCGGCGACACCAGCCGCGGCTTCAACGACTGGGCCCTCGACGACACCGCCGCCGAGCCGATCTTCCGCCAGGCCGTCGAGGCCGGCATCACCTTCTGGGACACCGCCAACGCCTACGGCTACGGCACCTCGGAGGAGATCGTCGGCCGTGCGATCCGCAACTACACCCGCCGCGAAGACGTCGTCCTCGCCACCAAGGTGTTCGTCAAGATGCACGACGGCCCCGGCGGATCCGGGCTGTCCCGCAAGGCGATCATGGAACAGATCGACGCCTCACTGGCCAGGCTCGGCACCGACTACGTCGACCTCTACCAGATCCACCGCTTCGACCCGGACACCCCGGTCGAGGAGACGATGGAGGCCCTGCACGACGTCGTCAAAGCCGGCAAGGTCCGCTACCTCGGCGCCTCGTCGATGCACGCATGGCAGTTCGCCAAGATGCAGTACACCGCCGACGTGCACGGCTGGACCCGGTTCATCTCGATGCAGAACCAGTACTCGCTGATGCAACGCGAGGACGAGCGGGAGATGTTCGGCCTGCTCGCCGACCAGGACGTCGCCAGCATCCCATGGAGCCCACTCGCCAAGGGGCGGCTCGCGCGCCCCTGGGGCGAGCAGACAGCCCGCAGCGACACCGACTCCGTCGCCCGCTGGGTGCTCCCGCACGACGACAAGCCGATCGCCGACGCCGTCCAGCAGGTTGCCGCCGACCGCGGCGTGCCGATGGCGCAGGTCGCGCTGGCCTGGGTGCTGCGCAACCCCGTCGTCGCCGCGCCCATCGTCGGCGCCACGAAGCCGCACCACGTCACCGACGCGGTCGGCGCTCTGGGCATCACCCTCACTGACGAGGAAGCCGCACAGCTCGAGCAGCACTACACCCTGCGCGAACCCACCGGCTACTGACCGGCCGCACCGCCCACTCCGGAGGAGCCTCATGCGTGCCACCTACATGTACGGCGCCGGCGACGTCCGCGTCATCGACGTCCCCGACCCCACCATCACCCACCCCACCGATGCGCTCGTGCGCGTCGTCCGCGCCTCAATCTGCGGCTCCGACCTGCACCCCTACCACTCGATGCCCACCACCCCCGACGGCTCCTCGATGGGGCACGAGTTCCTCGGCACCGTCGAGGACACCGGCCGCGACGTCACCACGATCAGGAAGGGCGACCTGGTCATCGCCCCGTTCGCCTGGTCCGACGGCACCTGCGACTTCTGCCGCGAGGGCCTGCAAACCTCCTGCCGCCACGGCGGGTTCTGGAACGCCGGCGACGTCGGCGGCGGCCAGGCCGAAGCCGTTCGTGTCCCGCTCGCCGACGGCACCCTCGTACCCGTCCCGGTCGCCGAGGACTCGCCGCTGCTGTCCTCGCTGCTCACCCTCTCCGACGTCTACGGCACCGGCTACCACGCTGCCGTCAAAACCAATGTGAGTCCGCGCACCACCGTCACAGTCATCGGAGACGGCGCGGTCGGGCTCCTGGCCGTCCTGTCGGCCAGGCGCCTCGGCGCCGAGCGAATCATCCTCATGGGCCGACACACCACCCGCACCGATCTCGGGCGGCAGTTCGGTGCCACCGACATCGTCGCCGAGCGCGGCGAGGAAGGCATCGCGCGTGTGCGTGACCTCACCGACGGCGACGGGACGCACGTCGTGCTCGAAGCCGTCGGGCACATGCCCGCCTACGAGCAGTCCGTCGGCGTCGTCCGCCCAGGCGGCGTAATCAGCCGCGTCGGCGTCCCGCAGTACGAGGACGCGCCCGTCGGCTTCGGCAGCCTCTTCGGGCCCAACATCACCTTCACCGGCGGACCGGCACCCGCGCGCGCCTACATCGAAACCCTGCTCCCGGACATCCTCAACGGCACCGTCGAACCCGGAGAGGTCTTCGACCGCGAGATCACTCTCGACGCGGTCCCCGACGGCTATCAGGCGATGGACGACCGCGAAGCCATCAAGGTGCTCGTCCGGCCATGACAGTTAGCTTGTGTCGGAGGCGCACCCGGGCGCTGGGTCAACCGGTCGCTAGTCGAGCCGATACCAGGTACTCGTAACTTTTCGCCAGCCGGCATCGGTCTGCTTCCAGGTGTCCCAGTAAACCCGAATCGTAATTGTGTTGACCTTTTGGGTGCCTTTTTCGGCGTTGATACTGACGGACGGCGTTCTGGTGACTGCCGTCGTCGGCGTAATGCTGTCGAAGACAGGCGCAAACATGAAGTGCATCGACCCGTTGGGATTTGCGGTGTTCGGCCAGACCTTCGGTTGGCTGGCGATGGCACCTGCAATCTCGTCACTCATGTGTTCAAAACTCTGGGACGCGATGAGATTGAGGTTCGCGTCGTACGCCAGGAACGGTTCATCGCCCGTGAAGATCTGGTCTCCCCACTTCTTACGATCCGGACCATTCGGCCCATCACCGTTGAAGAGCAAACCGTAGAGCGATTGCTGTTGTGTAATCTCCAGCTTGGCCTCGGTGATTTCCTGAGCGTATTCCACGTTGGCAAGACGTTGGGCCACTCCGTTAGCGTCCGCCTCGTCGTGCGACTGGGCAGATGCTCCGGTTGATTGCGTTGCGACAATAACCGCCACGCAGCCAATAAGGCCTGTGCCCAGTTGAGCAATGCGAGTCCAACTGCGGGTCCATTTGATTTTCATCTGCTCAGGTCCCTTCTGTGAGTGCAGGGGGTGTGCCAGCTAGAAATCAGGGCACGTACGTCAGCGAGGGGATCGCGGAGTTGTGTGCCTGATCGATTGCGGCTGCGGCGTCATAGGGCTGAAGGAAGCCCTGTCTGGCCGCAGACTTGACTGCCGACGCGTACGCGCGGACGTACGCATCGTGAGTCGGATAGAGCGCCAGCAGCTGGCTGTCGGTGAAGGGGACGTAGCGTCCCGCAAGTGTGCAGGTACCGACACCGGTGTTGCCGATACCCGATTCGACGCCGGTGGGGACGCTGAGCTGCGGGAGTTGGATGCCGCCCTGGGTTAGCCCGAGCGCGTTCGTGACGTATGAGGTGCCGTCGCTGCTGACGCTGATCAACGGCGCCGTCGGCGGGCTGAATTGCCTGTCTTCCACCCAGCGGGACATGTCGTGGATAGTCGTGTCGACGATGTCGCTGAATCTGAGCGTGTTCATCGCCTCGGGGCAGCTGTTGAATTGAATTGGCGGATCGGCGAAGGGCAGTTCGCGGAATGCCTGCAACCGCATCGTGGCTTCCTCGGGCGCGTTGAAGTGCGCGGATCCTGCGACTTCCCAGAGGCGGAACGACCTGCTGTCCTGCTGCCGCGCGGCGAAGAATCCGTTGGACCGGCGGATGATGTCCGTCTCCGTCTCGAGCGAGAGGACCTTCGCGGTGGAATCTGTCCGGATCAGCGTGCCTGTCGGCGTGGGGGCGTCTGTGTTCAGCGCTGCGCCGTTGCCGAAGCGACTGTTGAGGATGACGCCGTCGAAGACCTGGTCCCGGTTCTGCAGCGCGTCGAGGTAGGTGACGAGGCGAAACGCCGATTGTGAGTCGCCGTAGGCAATAACCGATCGGATGTCCGCGCCTGCGACCGGATCGGCACTCCTCGGGTGTCGCAGCGCCTCGGCCACCTGCGCGAACATGTCGTACGAGTACTGGTCGCCGGGATGCACTAGCGATCCATAGCGGTCCGGGTCCCAAGCGTTGAGGCTCTGGGTTAGCCCGTTGATCGGGCCCTGCTGGGCGGAAACCCCGACGTAGATGTCGTGATCGTGCAGCACGCTCGTGCTCCCGAACACCCAGCCGACGTCCAGATCGCGCCCGACAGTTGCGTTCATCCACTCGACCACAACAGTGCCGCTGAACGTGTCCATGTCAATCGGCTTGCGTACCAAGATGCGGGTCTTGTAGTCGGCAGTGCTGGATACTCGGACCGTCCACTGGCCATCGGTCGTCAGTGCACCGACCGGTTCATACGCGCGGGCGGTGCCGGAGACGAAGTACTCCTGTTCGGTGTAGCCGTGCGACGCGAGATCCACGGCCGACGATGTGTACGGGATGCCGCGCGTTCCGTCGAGACGCGGCGCCGTCACCACTGGTCCGGTGAGCGTGGGATCCGGGACGGAAACCGCTGCGGGCGTCGATGTCGCCGACGCGATCGTGGTGACCGATGCAGGTACGGAGACGAGCATCGAGACAACGCATGCGAGAACTACCGTGCCACCCGCGCCAAGGTGCCATGCGGCGCGCCTGTGAGATCTGATCATGACCGTCCTCATCCTTTCGGCAGGGGGAGATCGGGGCCGCTACGGGACGTCGGATTCGATGGCCGCCTTGATCGTCGACTCGACGTCCATCGGCAAAAGCCACCCCTGGCGCTCCAGCTGCACGGCGTCGGTCCGCACCTTGCTGACGTAGTCGGCGTGTGTCGGGTACAGCTGCTTCAACCTCGCGCCGCTGAATGGTTCGACATGTCCGACGGTCGTGTTGCTGCAGAAGCCGCGGTCGCCGGGCAACGGGACGTTGGTGTCGTAGTACGTCGCGATCGGCACGTCGACGGCCGGTGACCGGACACCGCCGAGGTCGTTGCCGAAGGTATCCTTCGCGATCGTTCCGTCGGCATTGAGCTCGATGCGTTGAGCGTGCGGTGGATTCCATATGTGACCGGGTCCAGCAGCCGGCTCTGATGCCCATCGTTCGATAACGCTGATCGCCAGATTCCACTGGTTCTCATAGCGGAAATCGTTCATCGCGTACTCGCAGGTGAACGGGTACAGGTTGCTTTGTGCCCATGGCGTTGCCTGCTCCTGCACGAAGGTTGGGAAGCCGAGCGGATTCGTGTAGTCGTCGGTGTGAGCGGCCCCGGCGGCCTCATATGTGCGGTACCTGTCCTCTGGCGCGTCACTGTCGGGGCGGCGCTGGCTTGCCGGCTCCGGCCGACTGTGCAACTTGACGACGGGCACGCCTGGCGGGATCACTTGCTGGCGGGGATCGGTGGCTGGGATGGGATCGGCCTGCGAATTGATCCGCGGATAGCCGCTGGGCTCGCCGACAACGTAGCCGTCCATGATCGACTGACCGTTGCCCAGTCGCAGGATGCGCGAGAAGTCGTTGATCCAGAACTGCACGATCGCGCCGGCGCCGGAGAAGCCCGCCATGAATAACTGCTTCACCGGGAAGCCGCGAAGGGGGCTGTCAGCGGAATTGGTCTTCAACATCTCGCCGATCTGGCCGATGATGTCCCAGTTCAAGCCGTCCTCAGGCACATTCAGCGCCGCATACCGCGTCGGGTTGTATTGCTGGGCGACCGCAATGCTCGAAGCAGTCGGTCCGCCGCGGCTCGTGGTCACCCGGACCCAGGCGTCACCGTCTGCCATGAACATCTTGTAGTTGTGCGCCCACACCTGGGTGGTGACGCCGAACTGCGGATGCGACATCTCGAGCTGAACCCGGCCGCTGAACCGGTCCGGATCTGTCGGGTGCCGGACGAGAATGACCGTCGTGTAGGGAACGTTCGGCGTCTTGACGACGACACCGGTTCGATCGGCGTTGTAGTCGTAGACGTTCGCCGTGCCGGACAGGAAGTACTCCTCCTCGACATAGCCGTAGTCGGCCAGGTTGATCGACCCGGGTGCGCCGGGGAAGTACGCCGTACCCACCGGTATGGACGTCTCGGTCCGCGGGATCGGCCCGATGACCGTGGGTAGTGCCGGCACCGTGACGACAGCTGGAGCTGCTGCTGCGCCCACAGCTGCAACGGCGCGGTCGGACGTGGCGGACGGTTGGGCCGCCTGGCCCGAACCGGTGCCGGCCAAGACGGGCACTGCGAGTGCAGCGGCACCGACGACGGCAAGCCGGCGCCGAATTGATCGCGAGGCGAACAGCTTCTTCACGTTGTCCTTCTTTCGGGAGTCGTGCGCGACGGCGGGGGAGCACACTTCGCTGAACGTGCCGGCAGTTGAAGCCACAAGCCGTTACGTGTCACTGGTCCGGATCGGCGAGGGAAGGCGCCCGCCGCTGGGCCGCTGGGCGGCGCGAGCGAGGCGCCGCACCGCCCAGCGACAGATCAGTGGCTGCGGCCGCGGCCGCGTGTCACGCTGGAGACATCAGGGCGCGGCGGCGCGCCGGCAAACAACCCAAGCCGGCATTACCCCTGCCCGAGCGGCTGAGATAGACAACCCGTGTGGATGCACAACGTCCCACGTGGTGGACGGCTCCGCACGACGCCAAGGACGGCGCGCGGTGTGCCGCACAGCCAAGGCGCGAGTCGAGGAAGGCAATCGGGACATCTGTGTCTCTCCTTCGGCCGCAGAAATGCTTCTTCAGCTGATGAAGGGGTGGCTCCCAGATCGATCCGAACGCTGCGCTCCGGTGATTCGAGCGTCCTCGCCAACGTTCGGTGGGACTTTATCCACGCGTACAGTGGTTGTCAACGGGATCGTTCGAAGCCGATCGCGGAACACACGCATTCCTCTTTGTAGACCGAGTATGCGGTGCTGAGCGCGCCTCGAAGTGAGGATCGCTCGGATCTGTAATCGTCCAGTTCTAATTAACAGGATTGTGCCTACCTCGCCCGTGACCCTGTCGGGACGCCGTCGGCGGGGCTCACCCGAGCGGCGGGATGATCCGCTGCGCGCGGAGGGTCTCGAAGAGGTCGACGAACGACCTCGCTGAGTCCTGGTAGTCGAGGAAGCCGAGCGAGCGACTCTTGGACATGTCGGCGAATGTCTCGACCTCGCGGCTGAGATCCGCGTCGGTGTGCCACCAGGACGCGAGCTCTGATGCTCGATGGTCAGCGAGGCCGTGCTTCTCGACGAGCGACGCCCATACCTCGTCGGCGTGGCCCATGCGTCCCTCGAGCGGATTGGCGGATCCGGGATATTCGGCGGGTTCCACGCCAAGGCTGTCCGCGACGCGCGTCCACATCTGGCGCCACCGGAACACATCACCGTTGGTCGTGTTGAACGCCTGATTCCGGGCGGCGGGCTCGGTCGCCGACCAGACCGCGTGGCGGCCGAGCAGTCGCGCGTCAGTGATGTCGGTGACGCCGCCGTACTGCTGCGGGCTGCCGGGGAAGACGAACGGCTCTGCGGTGGCTCGGCAGATGCTCCCGTACACGGCGAGGGTGACTCCCATGTTCATGACATTGCCGAGGGCGTAACCGATCATGGTGTGCGGGCGGTGAACCGACCAGCTGAAACCATGCTCGGCCGCAGCGGCGAGCAGGATGTCTTCCTGGTCGTAGTAGAAGTTCTGGAACGGCAGGCGGTCTTGACTCTCCCGGAACGGCGTGTCTGCCGGAGCCGCCGCGTACGCCTCGAACGGGCCCAGGTAGTGCTTCAGACCGGTGACCAGTACGGCATGCTGCAGGCGCGTGGTGCGGCGGAGCGCCTCGAGCGTGTTGGCGAGCATCGCGCCGTTGACCTTGCAGTTGTCGGCCTCGGTGTCCTGGCGCGACCACGTCGTGAAGAACAGGTGCGTGATGTCCATGCCCGCGATCGCGGCCTCGACGGACTCCGGGTCGAGGACGTCGCCGTACACGTGCTCGACGCCGGGAATCTCGTAGCGTGGTTTTCGGGACAGGCCGACGACGCGCCAACGGGCGGCCACGAGCGTCTGGGCGGTGTTGTATCCGGCGATACCGGTCACGCCCACGACGAGTGCGGTGCGGTCCATGGTGTTCCTCGCTGCGGTCAGGAGTGCGCGGATCGCGCGGTCACACGGGATGGGCGAATGGTGCCTTGCGCTGGACACTCCGTCAAGTGATGCTTTACGGTCTTCGGCATGCGGACTGCTCGTCCGCCTCTTTACCGCGGAGAGGGACCGGCAATGGCGGGACGTGTCGATGGCAAGGCGATTGTCATCAGCGGTGCCGGAAGCGGGATGGGTCGGGCCTTCGCGCTCGGGTTCGCCCGAGAGGGCGCGACGGTCGGCGTTCTCGACGTCAACGAGGCCGCGGCCGAATCGGTCAGTTCCGAGATTGCGGGCATCGAAGGCGCGCCGGCCGCGGTGACGCTGACGGCCGACGTCAGCAAGCGAGGCGACGTGGCCACAGCCCTGGACAGATTCATCCGAGCGGCGGGCCGGCTGGACGTCATCTTCAACAACGCGGGCTTCAATCGGCCGATGCACCTGATCGACGTCACCGAGGACAACTGGCACTCGATCATGGACGTCAACGCGCTCGGCGTCCTCATCGGAATCCAGGAAGCTGCGAAACGGATGATCTCGAACGGATCGGGGAAGATCGTGAACACGTCCTCGATCGCGGGTCGCCAGGGATACCCGAGCTTCGCGCCTTACTGCGCAAGCAAGTTCGCCGTCAACGCCCTGACCCAGGCGGCAGCCAGAGCGTTCGCCAAGCACAACATCACGTGCAACGCGTTCGCGCCGGGCGTGGTCGACACACCGCTGTGGACGCAGCTCGACGCAGACCTCATGCGGATCGGGGACTCGCGGCAACCCGGCCAGGCCATGGCCGATTTCTCGGCCGGCATCCTGCGCGGGCGAGCCGCAACCGCTGAGGACATGGTCGGCACGGCCCTGTTCCTTGCCTCGTCAGACTCCGACTACATCACCGGGCAGGTCGTCATGGCTGACGGCGGAATGGTCCTCGTGTGACTATGAGCAGCAAAGACGTCATTCGTCGCCGAGGGGTGGGCGGCCGAAATCCGTCTCAGCCTCTGACACAGCCTGGTGAGGAGATATCCGTGTCCGAGGACCGATCGCCCACCGCCGAGCAAGTAGTCAAGCTGGGCGTCCGCCTCAAGCGGATACGCGAGAAGTCAGGCATGTCGCTGCGCGCGGTGGCCCGCCAACTCGGCGTCTCTCCGTCTTTCATGTCCCAGCTCGAGAACGGCAAGTCCCAGCCGTCCGTCGCAACGCTCTACTCGCTTACCCAGTTGCTCGACGTCTCCATCGACGAGTTGTTCGCGGCCGATCAGATCGAGGCGGACAGCGCAGCTGGATCCCGAGGCGGATCGCGAACAGCATCCGTCGGCGGCCTGCTCGACAACCGTGCCGCAGCCGCCGGCGGCGGGAGCTCGATAAGCCGGTCTGATCTTGGTTCACCGGCTGACGCCTGGCCGCGCGAGCAGGCGCTTGAGCGGTTGTCCGTGACCCGTCCCGGAATGCGTCACCGGCTGGAGATGGACAGCGGGGTCATCTGGGAGCAGCTCGCCAACAACACGGGCACCGGTCTCGACTTCATCGAGGTGATCTATCCGCCGCACGCGAGCTCCACGACTGACAATCGCATGCTGCAGCACGTGGGTTGGGAGTTCGGATATCTCGTGGAGGGCGAGCTCGAAATCACCGTCGGATTCGAGGTCTTCACGATGCACGCGGGTGAGGCGCTCGGATTCGACTCGGCGACGCCCCATCTGCTGGCCAACAAGACCGACCGCGTAGCCCGGGGCATCTGGTGCGTCCGGCACGGGTACGCGTGACCGAGTCGCGCCGTACGCGCCGGTAGGTAAGGCGCCGGCGGTCCAAACCACCGAGGTGACGAATGAAGGCACTCCAGTTCGTCGGCGACAACAAGTGTGTCGTGAACGAGCTGCCGGTCCCGGAGATCGGCGACGATGAGGTGCTCCTGGCAAGCCGCAGCGTAGGCATCTGCCACAGCGACATCGAGTTGCTCGGCGGCCGCTACATCATCCCGTTCGACTTCCCGGTGATTCCGGGCCACGAATGGTCGGCCGAGGTGGTACGGGTCGGGCGCGCGGTCAAGGGTCTCGAGCCAGGCGATCGGGTCGTCGGCGAGTGCGTCATCGGCAGTGACCACTTCGGCTTCAGTATCAGCGGCGCCGCCGCGGAGTTCTTCGTCGCCAAGGAGTCGTGGCTGCACCGCCTCCCGGACAACCTGTCCTGGACGCAGGGCGCCCTCGTCGAGCCGTTCAGCTGCGGTTACTACGCGACCGTGCGCGCCGACAACCTGGACGCCAGCGACACGGTTCTCGTGCTGGGCGCCGGCCCGATCGGTCTGGGTGTCGTGGCGGCGGCGGCTGGAAAGCGCGCGCGGGTGCTCGTCGCCGAGCCGGCGTCCGACCGTGGCGACCTGGCTCTACAGCTCGGGGCCGACGTCGTGATCGACCCGACGTCAGCCACGTTTGTCGACGAGTTCAGCTCGCTGACCGGTGGCGCGGGCGCCTCGGTGGTCTTCGAAGCGAGCGGCAAACTGGCTGCCATGGCGACTGCCCTGGAAGTTGCCGCCTTCCGCGCTCGCCTGGTCTACATCGGCATCGACGTCGGCGGCAGCGCGCCGGCGAGACTCGGCCTGTTCCAGTCCAAAGAGCTTCAGGCGCGGGGCATCATCGGGTCGCCGGGAGTGTGGCCCCAGACGCTCCGGTTCCTCTCGCGCAGCGGCGTCGATCTTTCGGCGATGGTGACGTCGTCGTTCGCCCTTGCTCAGGCGGACCAGGCGGTCGCCACCGTGCTCCACGACAAGCGCCAGATCAAGGTCCACGTGACGTCGGACGTCACCCTCTGACAGAGCGGAGCTACCCGATGCGTGCAGCTGTCCTCCACGCACCACTCGATCTGCGCGTGGAAGACCGTCCAGACCCCACCTGCGGACCGGGCGAGGTGGTGCTCGAAGTGACCTACAACGGGCTCTGCGGCACCGATGCCACCGAGTACACCAAGGGCCCGATGATGGTTCCGCTGACGTCGCCGCACCCGGGCAGCGGCCATGTCGGCCCGACCACACTCGGGCACGAGTTCATCGGCGTGGTCGTCGACGCCGGACCCGGAGCCGAGACGTGGCTGGGTCGCCGTGCCGCGTGCGGGGCGGGCGTCTCGTGCGGGTCGTGCGCGTGGTGCCTGCGCGGCCGCACCAATCTGTGCGCCCGCTACTACACCCTTGGCCTCAGCACGCACGGCGGGCTCGCGCGGTACGTGGCGGCCCCGGTCCCGACGCTGCGCGAGATCCCGGACGGCTGCCCTGACGTCGAGGCCGCGCTTGCCCAGCCGCTCGCGGTAGGCCTGCACGCGGTCGCGCGCTCGGGCGTCCAGCCGGGTGACACGGTGGTGCTGCTGGGGGCAGGAGCCATCGGCTCGTTCATCCTGGCGGGCCTCTCGGGACACGACGGACCGGTGATCGCGCTCGATGTCGACGACGAGCGTCTTTCGACAGCGCGGACGCTCGGCGCGACCGAGACCGAACTCATCGAGCCCGACACGTCAGCACACGCCGTGCGCGATCTCCTGCCCAGCGGCGCCGAGGTGGTCATCGAGAGCTCCGGTGCTCCCGGCTCGGCGCAGCGGGCGTTTGGCCTTGCGGCACGGGGAGGTTCCGTGTTGCTGGTCGGTATCACCAAGGCGCCGCAGTCGGTGGAACTCGCCGACGTCGTGCTGCGAGAGATCACCATTCACACCACGGTCGCGCACGTGTGCGACACCGACCTCCCGGCGGCGCTGGCGTTGCTCGCCGGCAGACCGCTCTCGCCGGTGCTCGTCGACCGTGTCGTCTCCCTCGAGGCCGTCGTCGAGAACGGCTTCGAGCCACTCGCGGCCGGCACGGCGCGCGGCAAGATCCTCGTGGATCCGCGCCATGGCTGAGGTTGCCCTGCTCGGGACGGGCCGAATGGGGGCCGCCATGGCTCGGCGCGTCGCCGAGGCGGGGCACGAGGTCACGGTGTGGAACCGGACGGCGGGCAAGGCGCAGGCGCTCGCAGAGTCGCTGCACGTGACCGTCGCCGATACGCCGGCGGACGCCGTCCGGGGCAGCGATGTCGTCCTCAGTGTGCTTGCCGATGGCCGTGCCACTCGTACGGTGCTGCTGGACGCCACCGTCCTGGCCGCGGTCGCGCCCGGTTCGGTGGTGTGCGACCTGGCGACCAGCGGGGTGGCCACGGCGCGCGACGTGGCCGCGGGCGTGGCACGGGCCGGCGCTCGGTTCGTCGACGCCCCGGTTTCGGGCAGCGTTCCCTCCGTCGAGGCAGGAACCCTGCTCGTCATGGCGGGCGGGGACGAGGCCGCGATCGAGGTGGCGCGCGCAGTCCTCTCGACATTTGCTCGACGGATCCTGCGGGTCGGCGAGCCAGGGGCCGGCCAGGCCATGAAGCTGGCTGTGAATCTCGTCGTGTGCGACCTGAATGCGGCTCTGTCCGAGGCACTGGTCCTGGCGGAGAACGCGGGCATCGCAAGGGAAAATGCGTACGACGTGCTGCTGGAGAGCGTCGTCGCGGCGCCATTCGTGCAGTACAAGCGGGCTGCGTTCCTCGACGAGAGAGCACCCGTCGCCATGAGCCTTGACCTGGTCAGCAAGGACATGCGGCTCATTACGGATCTGGCCAGAGCGCTCGAGGTTCCGGTGGCCGTGACCGAGGCGGCCCGGCGCGCCGTCGACGAGGCATGCGCGGCGGGCATCGGATCATCTGACATGGCGGAGTTGAGCCGATTCCTGGGTCGTCCCGGCAGCGCCGCGCCGCTCGACGAAGGCTGACCCAGGCGTCATCCCGGGAACGGATCGGGTCTCAGCGCTGTTTCTGTGCCGTCAACCTATTGTGAACACTGACGAGGCTTCGTATAGTCCTGCGCAACATCAGCAGGCGCCCGTCGGGTGCGTTCACCAGCCTCCTCTCATAGGAGATGCCATGACTCGCAGCATCACGGCCAACCGGACAGCGTCATCCCGGGAACGGCTCGCTGCGTCGCGTGGCCTCGTAACGGTGCTCGTCGCGCTCGTCGTCCTCATCGTCCTTGGCGAGACTGCGGCTCCGAGCAGCGTCAGCCACGGTGCAATCCTCGGGATGCTGCCGTTCGCCGCCGTGCTCGCAATTGCGTCTCTCGGCCAGACATTGGTCGTGATGCAGGGAGGCATCGACCTCTCGGTGGCGGGAACAATCTCGCTCGTCGTCGTGATCATCACCCACGAGGCCTATGGGCACGACGCGAAGGTACTGCCCGCCGTCCTGATGGCGCTCGGTGCTGCCGTACTCGCCGGGTTCGTGAACGGCTTCCTGATCGGACGACTGGGCCTCAATCCGATCGTGGCGACGCTGGGCACCAACGCTTTGCTGTACTCGGCGGTGCTCGGGGTTTCCGGCGGCACGCCGCGCCAGACCACCGACCGCATGGCGAAGATCGCCGGCGGGGAGAGCTTCGGAATCCCGAACGCCGTCTACTTCGCGGTCGTCGCGGTCGCCGTCACGACCGTTGCCGTGAAGCGGACGGTCGCCGGCCGGCGGTTCGAAGCCGTTGGGGCGAACCCGTTCACGGCATGGACGACCGGGCTGAAGGTTGCGCGTTACCGCGGCGGCGCCTACGTCTGGGCATCAGTGCTGTACTGGCTTGCCGGTGCGCTGCTCGCCGGCATCATCAACAAGCCGACTGCCTACCAGGGCGACACATACGTGCTGGCCTCGGTGGCAGCCGTGGTGCTGGGCGGCACGTCGCTCCTCGGCGGGCGCGGCAATATCGTGGCCAGCTTCGTCGCCGCCATCTTCCTCACCCAACTCGAGCAGTTCGTGCTGGCGCTCGGCGTCACGTTTGCCGTCCAGACCCTGGTGCAGGCGGCGGCGCTGACAATCGGCGTCGCCCTGTACACCGTCAACTGGTCGAAGCTGCGACCAAGCCGACGAAGTCGACCGCTTCCAGCGCCGGTGTGATCCGCAGCGGCCGGAGCTAGACCGACCGAATCCGCCGCACCAGGGCGAATCCCAGTCGATCACGCTGCTCCACCTCCATCGTCCGATGTCTCGTGGCTTTCCCAACGAAAGGAAACGAGTTCATGTTCAAGATCTCGACGCCGTCCCGCCTGGTGGCGGTACTGGGCGCCGCGGCGCTGCTTGCGAGCGCATGCACCAGCTCAGGCGACTCGAACAGTCCATCTGGGGGCACTGGCAACGGTTCGGGGCCGTCCTGGTGTGGATCGAAGAAGATCACCCTCGGTTTGACCGACGGGTTCGGGGGCAACAGCTGGCGGCTGGTCACGACGGCATCGGCCAAGGACGAGATTGCCAAGTGCACGAGCGTCACGAGCTTCACGTACGCAGACGGCCAGGGCAACACGCAGAAGGCGATCTCCGACATCCAGGGGATGGTGGCCAAGGGCGTCAAGGCGCTCGTCGTCTTCCCAGACGCCGGCAATGCCGTGCTGCCGGCCCTGCGCAGCGCGTACAAGGCCGGCGTCGTCACGATCCCCTACCGCGTTGACCCAGGAGGGACCAGCGGCAAGGACTACACGGACTGGATCGGCGCGGACTTCTCGACCGACGGCAAGAACTGGGGGAACTGGATCCTGAAGAACTTGCCGAACGGCGGCAACGTGCTGTTCCTGTCCGGGCCCAAGGGCAACAGCCAGGGCATCACCGAAGGCAAGGCGCTGCACTCCGTGCTCGATCCGACCGGGAAGTACACCTTCATCGGGCAGCAGCCGTTCGAGCCGACGAACTGGGATCCCGCGCTGACCCAGCAGGTGCTGACCGCGGCGATCTCGAAGTACCCGAAGATCGATGTCATCGCCTCTGACTTCGGCCCCTCGCTGGTCGGCGCGTTGCCCGAGTTCGAGAAGAGCGGGCGGTCCATCCCGGCGCTGGTGACCTCCGACGGCAATGTGCTGTCGTGCTTCTGGGAAGACCACAAGGCCAAGAACCCCGATTTCAAGATGCTCACCGTCGCGACCGGTAACGACAACGCCCGACTGGCAATCGACTGGGCGGTCGCGAAGGCGACCGGCGGCACGCCGCCGTCCTCGACGCAGTTCGAGGCACCCGTCTTCGAGGACTCCGTGAGCGGCCAGCCGCACCCGGTGACGTGCGACCGGAAGGTGCCCGGCGACGCCTACCTGTCCGCTCATCTCAGCGGCGCTCAGCAGGCAGCCCTGTTCAACAAGTAGTCGGCGCGGGCCGGCCGGGTCGGGTGACCCCTTGACCCGACCGGTCCGCACCGCAGACGAGAACGCCGGGTCCCACGAAGACGACGCCGAGGAACGAAGGACGGACAGGTGAGCGAGCAGATTGCGGTGGCTGTCGGGCCGACGACGATGGCCCTGGCCGGTATCAGTAAGCACTATGGCGGGGTTGCCGCGCTCACCGACGTGTCGCTCGACATCCGCGAGGGTGAGGTTCACGCGCTGCTCGGCGAGAACGGTGCGGGCAAGTCGACGCTGATGAGTGTGGCGTCCGGTGCCGTCTCGCCGGACACGGGATCGGTCACGGTCGGCGGCACGACGTTCGCCGCGCTGACGCCGGCCTCGGCCACGGAACTCGGAATCGCCATGGTTCACCAGCACCCCGCCGTCATGCCGGACATGACGGTGCGGGAGAACATCCGCGTCGCCGTGCCGTCGCAGTATCTGAGCGGCGACGTCACGGTCGCGATGCGGGCAATGCTTGCCGATGTCGGGTGCAGCGCACACCTCGAGGACCGAGTGTCGTCGCTGAGCGTGGCCCAGAAACACCTGCTCGAGTTGGCGAAGGCGCTGGTCGTGAAGCCGTCGCTGCTCATCCTCGACGAGCCGACCGCCCCGCTCGGGCAGGAGTCCGTCGAGCTGCTGTTCGATCGGGTCCGTGCCGCCGCGGAGCGGGGCACCGCGGTCGTCTACATCACGCACCGCCTCGCCGAGGTACGCACACTCGCCTCGCGGGTGACCGTACTGCGCGACGGCCGGGTGCGCGGAAGTTCCGCGGTCTCGGACGTCACGGACGAGGAGCTGCTCGCGCTCATCGTGGGACGCGAGCTTGCGTCCACGTTTCCACCGAAGCTCGACATGTCAGCGGCGGGCGATCCGGCACTCAGTGTCGACGACATGTCGGGTCAGCGATTCCACGGTGTGTCATTCACGGCGTCGCGCGGCGAGATCGTCGGCATTTCCGGGATTGCCGGCAACGGCCAGAGCTCCGTGCTGCGCGCGCTGGCCGGGCTCGAGCAGTTCGAAGGAGAGGTGCAGATCGGCGGCAAGGGCCACGCGACTAAGGACCTGCGCAGGTACTCGGCTTACCTGCCCTCGGATCGGCACAGTGAGGGCCTGATGATGAGTCTCTCGGTCCGCGAGAATGTCGCGCTCTCCGCGCTCGGGCGGTTCACGAAGGGCCCGCTGCTGACTCGCGATCTCGAGGTCGAGAGCGTGGCTCGCGAACTGGACTCCCTCGCTGTGAAGACGCCGTCCCTGGCCACGACGGTCGCCGCGCTCTCCGGTGGAAACCAGCAGAAGGTCGTGCTCGCCCGAGCGCTGCTGTCGCACCCCGCAATACTCGTGGCCGACGATCCGACCCAGGGCGTGGACGTCGGGGCGAGGGCGGAGATTTACCGCATCCTGCGCGAGATATCGGCGAGTGGCGTGCCGGTTGTCGTCGCGTCGTCGGATGCCAAGGAACTCGAGGGACTGTGCGACCGAGTTCTCGTGATGTCACGCGGGACCGTCGTCGAGACAATCGCCGGCGACGACATCACCGAGGAACGCCTGATCCACGCGGCAGTTCGCGCCACGGGCCACGCGCGTGACGAGCCGAAGGCGACTGGCAAGGCGAAGGCAGGATCGTCTCGGCGCAGCCGCTTCATCCAGGGCGACTACGCGCCCGTCGTGATCCTCGCGCTGGTGATGCTCGCGCTCGGCGCCTATGTCTACAGCCGCAACGATCGCTACCTGTCCGACTTCAACATCACGGCGATCACGACGTCGTGTGCGGCGCTCGGCTTCATCGCGTTGGGACAGACCATTGCGCTGATGCTCGGCGGGATCGACCTGTCGGTGGGCCCGCTGGCAGGTTTCATGGTGGTTGTCGGGTCGTTCTTCCTGAACGACGGCAAGGCCGCGACGACGATGATCCTCGGCCTGCTGCTCATGGTGGTCTCCGGTGTGGGCACGGGAGCGGTCAACGGCAGCCTGATCAGGTTCGCGAAGTTCACACCGGTCGCCGCGACGCTGGCCACCTACATCGCGCTTCAGGGGTTGAGCTTCCTGCTCCGCGATGCCCCGGGCGGGAACATCGCGGTCTCGGTGACGGACCCGATCACCAAGCAGATCGGGCCAGTCCCCGTGTCGTTCATCGCGATGGTGCTCTGCGGCTTTGTGCTGGAGTACATCCTTCGCTTCCGCAAGTCCGGTCTCCGGGTGCGCGCCGTCGGCTCGGACGAGGAGTCGGCCCGGCGGGTGGGCGTCCGCGTGGACCGCACGGTCATCGGTGCCTACATTGCCTGCTCACTGCTGGTCTTCCTCGGTGCGGTCGTCTTGCTCGCGCAACTGGGCATCGGCGATCCGGCTCAGGGCGTGAGCTACACGCTCAGCAGCGTCACCGCGGTCGTGCTCGGCGGCACGAGCCTTCTCGGCGGGCGCGGCACGTTCCTCGGAAGCGTGCTGGGCGCCGGGCTGATCGTCCAGGTGCTCAACGCGACGGTGTTCCTCAACCTGACGCAGACCTGGCAGTACTTCTTCCAAGGCGCGCTGATCGTCGTTGCTGCCGTCATCTACAGCCAGGTGCGGGGTGCCCGCCGCACCGTCGGCTGATCGTCGGGAAGGTGGAAACACGGTGCGTGCAGCGAGGTTCTACGACAGGAACGACATCAGGATCGAGGACGTCGACGTCCCTAGTCTCAAGGGCGCTGACGATGTGCTGGTCGAAGTCGCGTGGTGCGGCATCTGCGGGACGGACCTGCACGAGTACCTGGTCGGGCCTATCGTCACCCCGACGAAGCCCCATCCGCTGACGGGCGCGACGCTTCCCCAGACGCTGGGCCACGAGTTCTCGGCGCGCGTTGTCGAAACCGGCTCCGAGGTCACCGGCGTCCGCGCCGGCGACCGCGTCGCGATCATGCCCGCCATCGTCTGCGGCAAGTGCGACTACTGCCGAAGGGGTCTCGGCCACCTCTGCGTCAAGTTCGCCTGCACCGGGCTGAGCGCGGATACGGGTGGTCTCGCGCAGTTCGCGGTGCTGAAGGACTACCAGGTCGCGGCCCTGCCCGACGAGGTCTCCGACGTCGAGGCAGCGGTCGTCGAACCTGCCAGCGTCGCCGCCTACGGAATCGACCGGGTCGGCGTGCGTGGCGGGGACGTCGTGCTCGTCACCGGTGCCGGGCCGATCGGGATCCTGTCCGCGCTGTACGCCGACGCCGTCGGGGCGTCGACAGTGGTCATCGCCGAGCCGAACCCGAATCGCGCGGCCCTCGCCCGCGACATCGACGTCGGCCCGGTCCTCGACCCGACCGACGACGGATTCGCCGACGCGATCGCCGTGCTGACCCAGGGGACCGGTGTCGACGTGGTCGCCGAATGCTCAGGATCCACGCCCGGGCTGGCGACGGGCCTGACCAGCGTGCGTCCACGCGGGTCGATCGTGCAGACCGGCCTGCACACCAAGCCCGCCACGCTCGACGCGATGTTGCTGTCCCAGAAGGACGTCAGCCTCATCGGAAGCTGGTGCTACCTCATCACGGACTGGCCGCGGATCATCCGGCTCGTCGCTTCCGGGAAGTACCCGGTCGGCAAGGCGGTAACTGCCCGAATCCAGCTCGAGGACGTTGTGTCGCACGGCTTCGACGTTCTCGTCGACCCGCGCGGAGACCAGCTCAAGGTTCTCGCGTCGCCCACTCTCGCCGGTTGACTCGGATGGGAATGTCCATGCAGCTCAAGGCAGTCCATCACGTAGGCCTGGTCGTCCGTGATCTCGATCGGTCGATCTACTTCTACCACGACTTGCTCGGACTCCCTTTCGCCAACGAGCCAACACCCTGGTTCGAGGGACCGGGCCTCGAACGGGGCGTCGGCGTGCCAGGCGCCCGGCTCCGGCAGGTGAGCCTGTGGGTGGGCGAGCACTCGACGATGGAGCTCATCGAGTACGCGAATCGGCCGGCAACCAGCACGTCACCCGTCCCGAACAATTTCATGGGCGCGGCCCACGTGTGCTTCAAGGTGGACGACGTCGACGCGACGAAGAAGGAGCTCGAGACCAAGGGCGTCACGTTCTACTCCGACGTCAACGTCGTCGACTCCGGCCCGCTCGCCGGGTGGCGGTGGGTCTACTTCAGCGACCCGGACAGCCTCGTGCTCGAACTGGTCGAGGTCGCGTACTACCTGAAGGACGAGCGCGAAGCCAACTCGGCGCAGTACGTCCGCACCCGGCCGTCGCTGGCCGACATCGAGCAACGCCTGGCCTGAACACGGTGCCCGACCCGCTTCGAACCGCTTCGCGTAGAAGGAGAAAGTTCAATGGATACCGCGACCTTCGGGATGACGGGCGTCGACTGGGAGAACCGGCTCGACATGGACCGGCTGCGCCGGGAACGTCTGGCCAAGCTGAAGGCCGAACTCGAAAAGTCGGACCTCGCCGCGCTACTGACCTTCGACTTCCACAACATCCGGTACATGACCGCGACGCATATCGGTACCTGGGCGATGGACAAGATGATCCGCTTCGCTCTGCTGCCACGCGGCGGCGACCCGGTGCTGTGGGACTTCGGATCCGCTGCACGCCACCATCAACTGCACACGCCGTGGCTCGACGGCCCGCATGACGCGGCGGGCCGCGGGCCGCACTACGGGGCACGTGCCGGAATCTCGACGCTCCGCGGTGCGATCTCGCCCGGCGCCGGGCAGGCGCAGGATGTGGCTGCCAAGGTCGCCGAGGTGATGGCGGATTTCGGGTTGGTCGGCCAGTCCATCGGGGTCGACATCATCGAGCCGCCGGTGCTGTTTGCGTTGCAGGCAAAGGGTTTTGACGTCGTCGACGGGCAGCAGGTGTTCCTCGAGGCGCGGCGGATAAAGACGCGCGACGAGATCGGCTTGCTCACCCAGGCGGCCTCGATGGTGGACGCTGCCTACGAGGACCTCTATGAATTCCTGCGGCCGGGCGTGCGCGAGAACGAATGCGTCGGCCTTGTCAGCAAGAAGCTCTTCGACCTCGGTTCGGAGCACGTGGAGGGCGTCAACGCGATCTCGGGTGAGCGGTGCTCACCGCACCCGCATGTCTTCTCCGATCGGCTCATCCGGCCGGGCGATCCCGCGTTCTTCGACATCCTGCACAGCTACCAGGGATATCGGACGTGCTACTACCGCACGTTCGCGGTGGGTAGCGCGTCGCCCGCACAGCGAGGGGCGTACCAGATCTGCCGCGAGCTCGTCGACAACGCGATCGGGCTCGTCAAGCCGGGTGCCACGACGGCCGAGATCGTGCAGGTGTGGCCGACCGCGCAGGAGTTCGGCTTCGCCGACGAGGAAGCGGCGTTCGGACTGCAGTACGGCCACGGCGTGGGCTTGAGCATCTGGGAACGGCCGATACTCAGCCGAATGACCTCGATCGAGAACCCGGAGACTCTCGTGGTCGGTCAGGTATTCGCGCTCGAGACGTACTGGCCGGCCGACGATGGATGGGGCGCCGCTCGGATCGAAGAGGAGGTCATGGTCACCGAAACCGGATGCGAGGTCATCACCAAGTTCCCCGCCGAGGAGCTGCTCGTTGCCGGACGGCGCTACTACACCACCGGAGGACCGCTGCCGACCGAGCGCCACAGCCAGTCCCACGTCAACACCCGCCACGCGCTGGAGGCGATCCATGAGACTCCCGCTGGCTGACCACGAGTACGGCGCGCACCGCGCGGTCCTGCCCCCGGACGCGCAGGAGCGTCACGACGCTGCGGATATCGACCCTGCCACGCGCCTTGCGATGTACCGCAAGCTGCAGGAGATGCGCCAGTTCGAGAAGCGGGCGTACGACCTGTTCATGCGCCAGCTCGTCAAGGGGACGAGCCACCTGGCACTCGGCATGGAGGCGATAGCGGCCGGCTTCGGCGCGGCCATGCGACCGGACGACTATACGTTCGCCACCTATCGCGGACATGCGCACACCCTCGCGCGAGGCGTGCCGATGACGCCCGTGCTCGCGGAGTTGCTGGGTCGTGCCAATGGCTTGATGGGCGGCAAGGGCGGCTCGATGCACCTCACGAGCGTCGAGCACGGGATGCTCGGCTCGTACGCGATCATCGGCGCCCACCTGACGATCGCCAACGGCGCGGCGTGGTCAGCGCAATACCGCGGATCCGGCCAGGTGACCGTCTGCTTCTTCGGCGACGGGACGACGAACATCGGCGCGTTCCACGAGGCGCTCAACTACGCCGCCGTGTACAGGCTGCCGGTCGTGTTCGTCTGCGAGAACAACCAGTACATGGAGTACACGTCGATCGGCGACGTCACGGCAGTCCCGCGCCCCGCCGCGGACCGTGCGGCGGCGTACGGTCTCGAGCCGATCGCGATCGACGGCAACGACGCGGACGAGGTGCACCTGACGGCTGCCGACGTCATCGCGCGTGCGCGCCGCGGCGACGGCCCGTCGCTGGTCGAGGCGCTGACCTACCGCCACGGTGGCCACTCGCGCGCCGATCCCGGCAAGTACCGGCCGGAGTCCGAGGTTGCCGCCTGGCTGGACTACGACCCCATCGCCGTCTACCGCGGGCGGTTGCTGCGTCTCGGCGTCGATGCTGCCGAGCTCGACCGGATCGAGAAGGAAGTCGCCGACCAGGTCGACCTTGCGACCGAAGAGGCGATCGCCGGTGAGCTGCCCCCGCCGGCGAGCGCCTTCACCGATCTCTGGGCTGACGGAGGCTCGTCGTGGCGGAACTGACCTATCGCGACGCCGTCGCAAGAGGAATTGCGCAGGAGATGCGCCGCGACGAGCGTGTCGTGCTCATCGGCGAGGACATCGCCGGTTCCGGCGGGGTGTTCAAGACGACCGTTGGCCTGCTCGACGAATTCGGACCCAAGCGCGTGATTGACACACCCATTGCCGAGCAGGCCATCCTCGGCGCCGCCATGGGCGCCGCGATGACGGGTCTGCGGCCCGTTGCCGAGATCATGTTCTCCGACTTCTTGGCGGTGTGCTGGGACATCGTGGCCAACGAGATCGCCAAGACGCGTTACATGACGAACGGGCAGGTGACTATTCCGCTCGTCATCAAGACCGGCAACGGGGGCAGCCTCCGATTCGGGGCACAGCACTCGCAGGCCGTCGAGAACTGGGCGATGGCGGTACCGGGCATCAAGGTCGTGACACCGTCGACGCCACGCGACGTGGTCGGCCTGATGGCGGCGGCCGTCCGTAGCGACGACCCCGTGCTGTTGTTCGAGCACAAGGGTCTCTATGCGACCAAGGGCGACGTGCCAGACGGCGACATCGTCGACGAACTCGGGACGGCCGCGATTCGCCGCCAGGGCAAGGACGCGACCATTCTGGCCCTCGGCCTCACCGTCGGCCGCGCGCTGGACGCCGCGACGCAACTGGCCGGGCACGGCATCGAAGCCGAGGTCATCGACGTCCGCTCGCTGGTGCCGCTCGACACGCAGGCCATCTTCACGTCGTTGTCGAATACCGGCCGCCTGTTCACCGTCGAGGAGAACCCGCGCGTGCTCGGGTGGGGTGCCGAGATCGTGTCCGTCGCCGCGGAGGAATGCTTCTGGGATCTCGACGGCCCCATCGTCCGGATCACCACGCCGCACGTGCCGTTGCCCGCGGCCGACTCGCTCGAGGATCTGGTGATCCCGTCGGCCGACCTCGTGGCCACCACCGTGGAGAAGGCACTGCAGTCGTGAACGTCGACGTCACCATGCCCCAGCTCGGGGAGACGGTCGCCGAGGGCACGATCACCAAGTGGCTGCGCCAGGTCGGTGACCTCGTCACCGACCAGGAGCCGCTGCTCGAGATCACGACCGACAAGGTCGATACGGAAGTGCCGGCCCCCGCGTCTGGCCGGCTGCTGAAGATCGTCGTACCCGAGGACGCGACGGTCTCCGTCGGAACAGTGCTGGCTGTCATCGGATCCGACTGCACCGCGCCCGCGCCGCAGCCCAATGGCGCGGCGCCGGATCGGCTTGCTGCACAGCCGAATCCGGCTGCGCAGCGCCCGCCCCGCAATATCCATTCCCCGCTGGTGCGCCGGCTCGCGAGCGAGTCCGGCCTGGCGCTCGCATCGCTGCGCGGCACCGGGCCCGGCGGCCGGGTCACGCGCACGGACATCGCCGCTGCCGCAGCCGCACACGAGCGCGTCCCCGATCACGCACCGCCGGCGGACGAGCGGGCCGAGCCGATGTCGCGGATGCGGTCGCTGATTGCGGACCGGATGCTGACCTCGCTGCAGACGACGGCGCAGCTCACCAGCGTCGTCGAGGTCGACGTGTCGGCCGTCGTGGCCATGCGCGATCAGGTTGCCGCCGAGCTAGGGAAGCGGCTTGGAGTCCGGCTGACGCTCACGGCCTTCTTCGCCAAGGCGGCGTGCGAAGCGCTGCGCGCGTTCCCGCTGCTCAACGCGTCGATCGACGCATCGGGTCACTCCGTCGTCTACCACGCGAAGCAGCACCTCGGCGTCGCCGTCGACACGGACCGGGGCCTCATGGTTCCCGTGGTCAAGGATGCCGGTGACCTCAACCTTCTTGGCCTGTCCCGGCGGACCGGCGAGCTTGCCGCGCGCGCCCGCGACGGCTCGCTTTCGGCTGACGAGCTCTCGGCCGGCACGTTCACGCTCACGAACACGGGCAGCCGGGGCGTGCTGTTCGACACCCCGATCCTCGTTCCTGGTCAGGTTGCGATCCTCGGCACGGGTGCGATCGTCGAACGACCCGTCGTCGCGAGGCATTCTGACGGCCAACGGGTCATCGTCGTCCGCTCGATGGTGCATCTCGCGCTGACGTACGACCACCGCCTCGTCGACGGCGCCGACGCCGCCCGCTTTCTCACGTTCGTCAAGGAGCGCCTCGAAGCAGGCGAATTCCACGGCGAGCTGAGCTGACTCGATGTCCCTCGGAGAAGGCGTCGGCCACCTGGCGTACTCCACGCTCGTCCACCCAGGTGATACCTGGACGGAGATGCGGCACAGCCTCGAGACGTACGCCCCGGCGGTGAAGGCACGAGTGTCACCTGATGCTCCGTACGGCCTCTCGTTGCGTGTCTCCGGCGCGTCAGCCGCAACGCTGACCGATGACCCGGGCGAGAGAGCGCGGCTGCGCCGGTGGCTCGACGAGCACGACATGTACGTCTTCACGGTCAACGCTTTCCCGTACGGGCCGTTCAAGGACCGCATCGTGATGGAGCAGGTCTACGAACCCGACTGGTCGACCGAGGATCGAGTTATCTACACATGCCAGGTCGCCGACATCCTTGCCGAGATCGCGCCCGACTGCGTGTCGCCGTCGATCCAGTCGGCGCCGCTTGCGTTCCGGCCGAACGTGAAGACCGATGAAGACGTCGAGAAGTTGACTTCGAATTTGCTTCGAGTCGTGGCGCATCTGATCGATGTCGAGCGCCGCACGGGCAGGCGGATCAAGCTCGCGCTCGAACCCGAGCCGTACTGCTTCCTCGAGACGACCGACGAGACCGTCGCCTACTTCCAGAACTACGTCTGGTCTGCCGCGGGCATCCAGACCCTGTGCCGGCTTACCGCCCTGCCGGCGAGTGAGGTGGTGGGACTCGTTCGCCGCCACCTCGGCATCGTGTTCGACATCTGTCACCAGTCGGTGCAGTTCGAGGACATCGCGGCCTCGCTGCGGATGCTGCGCGACTCCGGTGTCCCGATCTACAAGTTCCAGGCGGCCGCCGCCCTGTGGGTGCCCTGCGTGTCCGCCGAGGCGATCGCTGCGCTGCAGGCGTTCACCGACACGATCTACCTCAGCCAGACCACCGAGTCGCGCGATGGGCGGCTGACCCGGATGCTCAACCTGTCCGACGCCATCGCCGACTGGAACGCCGACCCGGGTGGCGAGCGAGAGTGGCGCACGCACTTTCACGTGCCGGTGTTCCTCGACGATCTGGGGGAGCTCCGCACCACTCGCCGGGAGATCGAGACTGCGCTCGCAGTCCACGGGGACGTCCCGCTTTCCGACCACCTGGAGATCGAGACCTACACCTGGGACGTCCTTCCTGCGCACCTGAAGACGGGCGACATCACCGACTACGTGTGCCGCGAGCTCGAGTGGATGCGTGACGCACTGGCGGCATCACGGCCTGGCGCCGTTCGCGTCGAATCTCGTCGCTAGCCGGTGATCGTGATTGTGGTGCGCAACGGCAGGTCGCGCGAGGACGGGCCGACGGAGACACTGCGGTGGCCCGTTCCGCGAACCCACTGCTGCTTGTCCGTGGACCAGGACGACAGCGTGTGGGCGGTGACATGCAGCGTCACGTCTTGCGTCGCGCCCGGCCCGAGCGTGATGCGCTGGAACTGCGCGAGTTTGTTCACGGCCTGCTGGATGCTGGCGGGCAAGCCGCTAGCCGGGCCGAGGTAGACCTGCGGGACGTCCGACCCCGCGACCTTGCCGACGTTGCGCAGGCGGAAGCTCACGTCGATGCCACCGTCACCCGATGCAGCGACGTGCAGGTTGGAGTAGTTGAACGTCGTGTAGGACAGGCCGAAACCGAACGGGAACAGCGGCTTGACCTTGTGCTGGTCGTACCAGCGGTAGCCCTGGTCGATGCCGTTGACCTGCATCGCGGTCAGCGTGCGGAAGCTGGTCGTAGCTCCAGGCAGGAACGGGCTGGGGCCGACGACTCCTGGATAGATCGGGCAGTTGCCGGTGGCCGACGTGTCGGTGCAGTTCGGGTCGTATGTGGGGAAGTGGGTCGCGTCCGCAGGGAATGTGATCGGTAGCTTGCCGCCAGGATCGACCTTGCCGACAAGGACGTTCGCGGTAGCGGGTCCACCCATCTGGCCGGGGTACCACATCTCCAAGATCGCGTTGACGCTGCTGGCCCACGGCATCAGTACCGCGTCGCCGGTGTTCAGCACGACGACCGTGTTGTGGTTCGCGGCGGCGACGGCCTGGATCAGAGCGTCCTGGTAGCCCGGCAGTTGCAGCCCGAGCGCCTGGTTGCTGGTTCCGCGGTCGCGGCCTTCGGTGCCTTCGTCGTAGGCGAACACGACGACCTTGCGCGCGGTGCGGGCGGCGGCAACGGCGGCGTTGATCGACTGCGTCTGGCTGTCCGGAGGCACCCAGCGCAGTTGCACGTTCGTCGGCGCGGCGCCGGCGTAGACGCGCAGGTCGAGGTGGATCTGCTGGCCCGGGCTGAGTGTGATGGACGACGTGGCCTGCTGGAGCGTCTCGTTGGCCGGGTCGTGCGAGCGGGCCGCCTCGGTCAGGCCGGCATAGGACGCGGTCGGCGCGACCGGGTACGCCCCGATGTTGATCAGGCGGCCGGGACTGTTCGCGAGCGAGTCTACGAAGAGCTGCGTACTGGCCTGGTTGGCGACGAATGCCTTGAGCTGCCAGGACGTCCCGCCGGGGTTGGCAGGCGCGGTGAGCTTGCCGGACCAGCGCCACGCGGTGCCGGCGGGCAGCGTGTTCTGACCGGTGTAGTCGACCGTCGAATCGACGCGGTCAGGCGCCGCGTCCGGCGCGGTGTCGAGTACGGGCTGCGCACCGGTCGGGACCGGGTCGGTGGTGATCTGCTGGCGCAGCAGGCCGGGCTGGCCGGCGAACGCTGCGTCGGCCGGGGTCAGCGTCCAGTTCGGGTAGCTCTCCGCCGGGTTCGGAGCCGACATCACGGTGGCCGGAACGACCTTTCCGTCGAGGTCGTAGCCCGGCACATAGCGGAGATTGCCACCGGTCGAGGCGGCCAGCGCGTCGAATGGACCTTGCACCGGGTCGTACGGCGTCACATGGGCGCTGCCGCCACCGCCGACGTACGGCGCGATCGCAGTCGGCCCCATCACGACGGCGCCGTCGCCTGACAGGTCGCTGCTCGTAAGCGGCAGCGCGCCGCCGTTCTTCAACAGAGTGGCGCTGCGTTCGGCGATCGCCTGAGCGATGGCGAAAGCGATCGGCCGCAGGCTGTCCAGGTCCGGACGCGGCGGGATGTACGGCGCGTTCGTGGCCGGGTCGTAGTGAGTGCCGTACTGGGTGCCTTCGAGCAGTCCGGCGTTGTTCTCCTCAGTCAGGATCGCCAGCACCGAGTTGTCGACGGCGGCCTTCCACTCCGCGGCGGTGTGTGCGGGCTCGGCGGGGAAGTCGGCGGTCGCCGCCACATCGGCGGTGCCAGTCGCGAGTGCGGTAAGCAGTTGCTGCCCATAGGTGCTCATGCCATTGGCGTTGCCCGGCTGCTCGATGTCGTTGCCGTGCAGCAGATCGGAGACGCGGTGCACCGCTCCCCAGTCCGACGTGACGAAGCCCTTGAAGCCGAGCTGTCCGCGCAGCACGCCATTGAGCGTGGCGTCATTGCCGCACGAGTAGACCGTGTTGATGCGGTTGTAGGAGCACATCACTGCGCCGGCGCCGGCATCTATTGCGGACTGGAAAGCCTGTAGCTCGGTCTCGTGCAGCGTCTGGTCGTTGATGGTGACGCTGGTCGAGGTGCGTCCGTTCTCGAAGTCGTTCTCGGCGTAGTGCTTGATCTCGGCGATCATTCCCTTGCCTTGAACTGCCTGCACTTCCGGGACGACGAGCTGGCTGGCCAGGTATGGATCCTCGCCCAGTGTCTCGAAGTTGCGCCCGCCGGTGACGAAGCTGACCGCGTTGATCATCGGTGCGAGCCACACGTCCTCACCGGTCGCCCGCCCGGCGTCGCCGACCGTGGCGCCGTATTGCCCTGCCGCGCTCGGATCCCAGGTCGCCGCCAGCCCGACCGGCGCCGGCATCGCGGTCTCGACGTGCCGCAGCCGGATTCCCGCCGGCCCGTCGGTGAACCGCAACGGCGGGATGCCCAGCCGTGGCACGCCCGCGATGCCGCCGGCCTCCCCGTTCACGCTCGGCACCGGCGAGGTAGCCGCGGGTGGATCGCCGTAGCCGTGCAACATGCCGACCTCTTCGTCCGGCGTCATCAGGGCGACCAGGCTCGCCAGCTGCGCGCTGGTCAGCGTCCCCGACCCCCACGCCCCGGACGGAGCCTGGGCCTGCCCGCCCGGAGCGGCGCCGCCGACGAAGCCGGCTACGACGACGACCGCCAGTGCTGGCAGTGCAAGAACGCGACGCAGAGACATGACGCCTCCTACGGGGTGACGAGGCCGAGCTGATGGACGATTGTTACGTTTCAATCACATGGGCGTTCAGGGACGTTACTCGTCGATACCGCCAGGCAATAGGCGTTGCGCAGAAGTTGGCCGAACTTGGTCAGCGACGCTCACCGCGAAGAGGTGCATGGCGGGTGTGCCGGCCGTTGCTCCGGCGCTGATGTCCGGTAGGACCAGGTCGGCGACGACCTTCGCCGGGTCGAGCGTGCGAGCTAGAGTCCCCCTGTTGTTGGGTCCCCCGGCAGGACGCGAACCTGCGCACCCACATCCGGAGGACGGTTGAGCGAGGCCTCATGGCCACCGTCACCCGCATTGCCAGCAATCAGCGGCCCATTGACCCCGAGTTCCCTCGGGTCGCCACGATTTCATTCCACGGGGGAGACCCCGCGAGGCAGCTCGCCCCACCTCGCCGGCGATAACCGGCGCCGACGCTGGTCACGCTAGCGCCGATGAACTCGGCCGTATGAGCCGGGCGCTGATCGAGCCGCCGCAGCTACCGCCGGCCCCGGAGGAGCAGGTGCGGTCGCACGCTGCCGCGCTGGTCGAGCTGGCCACCGAACACGGCATCAGCGAGCTCGCGTTCGCCGGACCGGGTCGGTTGTGCGGCCACGTCGCTGCGGACAGCGATCCCTTCGCCCCATTCGGCTTCCAGCTTGCTGCGAGTGAGCTGCTGGGCGCGGAGGTCGCGTTGTTCTCCGACGAGGCGCTACACAACGGGCACGTCAGCCCTGACCTGCTCGCCACGTCGCCCGTGTGAGCGGCGCAGACCTCAGGCCGGATCGGCAGGCGCTGCTTGAGTTGGACGCTCTGCTCGGGGAGATCGTCGCTGTGCGCGACGAGGGCGACGGCGACCGCTTCGACCGTGACCGTCGATATCGATGGCTTCTGCACCGGCTATGGATCGCCATCGGCAACGAGGCACTCGCTTACACCGCTGCGATCGGTCGACCGTTCGGGGTGCTCAGCCCTGGGCGAACCGCTATGAGCTGCGCAACCATCTCGCGCACCACCGCCTCCCCGACGTCGACGACGGACGAGTCGGGCGAATCACCTGGCTGAGCACCGACCAGCTGCGAACACAAGTGCAGCATCCACGGCCATTCCTTTGCGAGTTCGCCGCACCCGCATGTCGTGCGCGTGTGCGACCACGAGGTTCGATGTCGAAAGTTCAGACGAGGCGGTGCTCGTAGGCGTAGACGACGACCTGGACGCGATCACGCAGCCCGAGCTTCATCAGGATGCGGGCTACGTGGGTCTTGACGGTGGGCTCGCTGACGAACGCCGCTGCGGCGATCTCGGCGTTGGACAGGCCGCGGGCGATCAGGCGCATGATGTCGGCCTCGCGGGGCGTGAGCTGTTGCAGCTCGGGCGGTGGAGTGCGCGTTCCGTCGGGCGGGCGCTGCACGAAGGCCTCGATGAGCCGGCGGGTGATTAACGGGGAGAGCAGGGATTCTCCTTGTGCGACGGTGTGGATCGCCGCGACGAGTTGTTCCGGCGGCATGTCCTTCAGGATGAACCCGCTGGCCCCTGCTCGGAGCGCCTCGTACACGTAATCGTCGAGGTCGAAGGTCGTCAGGATGATCACGTGTGGGTCCTGGTCGTCGCCGACGAGCAGGCGACGGGTGGCTTCCAGCCCGTCCATGCCCGGCATCCGCACGTCCATCAGGACGACGTCTGGGTGCGTGTCGTTCGCGACGAGCACCGCCTGCTGGCCGTCGGCCGCCTCCCCGACTACCTCGAGATCGGTTTCAACCTCGAGGATCATGCGCAGGCCCTTGCGCGCCAGGGCCTGGTCGTCGGCGATCAGGACGCGGACGGGTGCGCTCATGTTTCGGTCCTGACTGGGAGGTAGGCGCGGACCACGTAGCTGCCGTCGGTGCCCGGGCCGTTCTCCAGGTGTCCGCCGTAGAGGCTCAGCCGTTCCCGCATGCCGGCATGACCGAACCCGGTACGCGGGTCGTGCGGCCGGCTGTGGCCGTCGTTGCCTACCTCGATGCACAGCTCGTCGACCGCCCAGCGGATCCGGACCCACGCCCGCGCCGGCTCGGCGTGTTTGCGGGCGTTCGTCAAGGCCTCCTGGACGACTCGGAAGGCGGTGAGGTCGATCCCGGGTGGGAGATCGTGCGGTTCGCCTTCGAACGCCACGTCCACGGGCAGGCCCGTCTCGCGCACCGTGGCGATCAGCGCATCCAGTGACCGCATGCCCGGTTGTGGCGAGTATGCAGCCGCTGAGTCTTCCGCCTTGAGCAGGCCGACGAGCCGGCGCATCTCCGACATTGCGTCGCGGCCGGTCTGTTCGACCGACAGCAGCGTCTCGCGCTCGCGAACCTGGTCGGGTAGCAGCAAACGACGCACGGCACCTGTCTGCATGGTCATGACCGACACCGAGTGCGCAATGATGTCGTGCAGCTCTCGCGCGATGCGGTGCCGTTCCCCAGTCACTGCCCGGCGTGCGGCCTCTTCCTGTTCGCGCTCGAACCGGGTCGCGCGCTGCTCGGCCGAGCGCGCTTGACTGACCGGCCGGCGGGCGAGCAATCCGACACACCAGGCGATGCACATGAACGCACCGACTTCCAACCAGCTCGCGGCGCTGCGCTCGGGATTGCGCCACTCGGCCAGGCTCGCGACGGCCCAGACCACGCCGAGGCCGAGCAGTCCGACACGTCCGCCGGTGAGGTAGCCGCTGAGGCCGCACACGAACATGACCAGCAGGTAGATGAGGGACGAGTTCAGTAGCCATGCGGGTGCGGGGATCGCCGCCAGTCCGACGGCCGCGAGCGCGGACAGCGGCCCGACCACGCCGAGGCGACGCCGGAACGCGACCAGCGTGACCGCTGCGCCCAGCGCGATGACTACGACGACTTCCGGCGCCCGGTCGTAGCGACGCCCGCCAACAGTGACCATCGGGCTGACCAGATCCTCGATCAGCGCGCCGAGGGCGAAGGCAGCGGCCAGCGCTGTCGGCGCATAGCGCTCGATTCGCTTGCCCAGACCGGCCCCCATATCGGCGACGCTACGCGCCGGCCGAAGCGGCCGCGTCATTCCTGAGGACGAGAGGAAACACCGCCGCTGGGACGACTCGGAAGGGTCCGGCGGACCGACGATTCCGGCCGCCCGGATACCTAGCGTTCGAGCGAGGCGTTCACCGGGACGCCGAGAATAAGGAGTTCCGCCATGCCCGTTCAGCAGCCGACCGTCCTCGCCGGCCCGCCGCCGCTCACCGCCGGCCGACCAACCGTCCACATCCCGCAGTACCGACGGCGATCCATCCTCGCCGTGTGGGCCGCAGCAACAGCACCCATGGCCGCGCTGGCATGGATCGTCGCCCCGCAGTTGGCGTTGACATTCCACGGGCCGGCACCCCTAGGTCGAGCCCTGATCCTGCTCCTGGGCGCAGGCCTGATCTGGCAGTTCGTGCTGGTCGCCGGGCTGGTATTCACCGAGCAGCGCACCCTGCGCTGGTCCGTACTACGGGAGGCACTGTGGCTGCGACAGCCACGAAGCCCCCGCAGCGGGCGAGTGGGCGGCCGGCTATGGCTGCTGCTGATCCCATTGACCGCCGGCCTCGCCGTCGAAGAGCTCATCCCGCAGATCAACCACCCGATGACCCGCGACTTCGGCGCCGTCATGGGGACGCATTCCTTCCACACGTTCCTCCACGGCAACTGGACCTGGTTCGCGATCATCATCCTGGAAATGATCTTCAACACCGTACTTGGCGAGGAACTGCTATTCCGCGGGTTCCTCCTCCCGCGGATGAACCGCGCCTTCGGGCAACGGGACTGGCTCGCCAACGGCGTGCTGTTCGCGCTCTACCACCTGCACGTGCCGTGGGCCATCCCGGGCGCACTCGTCGACACCTTCCTGCTCGCCTACCCCAGCAAGCGATACCGCAGCGCATGGATCGGCATCTGCGTCCACAGCGCACAGACCGTCGTCCTCGGCCTCGGCGTCCTCGGCCTAGTCCTCTAATCAAGACCCGCCGACGCCGGCGTGCTCACAGACTTTGCCCGTCCCCGGCGTCCAGCAGATCGTGCTTCAACACTCAGTCCGATCGCTCGCCGCATCTATCGTTTCGCGCGTGCAGGTACGTCGATGACAACGCCTCGCTCCCTCCAATGAAGGGTTGGTTTGCGCATGACCGGTATTGATCTGCCGTCGTTCGAACTGGCCTATCCCGGCCCGCTGCGGGATCAGCTCGTCGCCGCCGTGCTCAGCGGTGCCAAGACATCCACGTCCAGTTTGCTGGCCGAGTTCTCAGCGGAGGACGACCCGTTGCCAGTCGCCGGTCAGTGATACGTCCTAGTCGACTCCGACACTCGTGCCGTCGGCGTGGTCGAGGTAACGGAGGTCCGCACGCTGCCACTGAACGAGCTCGACCTCGACTTCGCGCGCGAGGAGGGCGAGGGCTACGAGTCGGTCGCAGCATGGCGTCGCGCCCACGAACGCTTCTGGAAGACCAACGCACCGGGCATCACCCGTGACGACTCCACGGTCGTCGTCGCCGAGCGGTTCCGCCTCATCGAGCGTCTGTGACCGGCACCGCGAGCGCCTCGACCAGCTCGTACAACTGACCGTCCGGTGCGCGGAAATGGATGTAGCGCTGCCGAGCGCTGGAGGAGATCTCGTCGTCGGTGGCGATTCCCGCGGCCCGCAACTCCGTCGTAGCCCGCTCGACGTCGTCCACCAGGAAACCCACGGTCCGCCCGCCGCCGGCTGCCTCGTCCTGCGACGTGACCGCGAATGACGACCCGTCTGGCAGGGCGAACACGTCGGCGTCCATGCCGTCAATGCGCGCCGGCACCAAGCCCAGCACGTCTCGCACGAACACCACCATGGCGGTCCGTGCTGCAGTCCTGGTCCCCACGAACGTGATGCCCTGCAAGTGCATCCGCCGTCCTCCGCACTCGGATCGCGTCCGCGAAGCTTACCTACTGCCGCGGCCGACGAGCCGCAAAGACCAACTAGATGAGCAGAGGGCGAGCCGATACGCGAGGCTTCCGCAAAGCCTGGGTCGACGCGCCCTGACACAAGTCTGCCCAGGTCCCGACTCGAGTCAGAACGAAAGGCCGGATGGGCTTGTGCGCGAACGGTCACTCGACCCGCTACAAGGGTTTTGACTGGCGGTGAATATCCGCATGTTTTGTAGCCTTGTACGGAGCGGGCCCTCACGGTGAACGGCCAGGAAGATCAGATGGCCTGTTTCACAGGGATCCCGATACGAGGCAGGTGGTCCACGGACCTGGCCTGGGTCGTGTTCGGCCGGCGAAGGGGCGCGGACAGCCGATCGGCACCGCACGGCGGTCAGCTGATCGCTGCGCAGGCGTGGAGCAGGTGCCGCAGCGCCGGTGAGGGTGGGCCGTGCGGTACGGCGAGGTAGGTGTGCGCGGTCAGTCCGGCGAGCGGGCGGAACGCGATCCGGCGGAGGGGCAACTGGTCGATGGCAGATGCGTAGAGGACCGTCCAGGACGCTGGTCCGGTGCCGATCTCGGCGAGGGTGTCCTGGGCGTTGGTGAACGCTGGGCCGGCCGGTGGGTCGAAGCCGGCATCGGCGCAGGCGCGCGTGATCAGGTCGTGGAATGGGGCGTTGTCTTCTCGTGGGGCGAGGCGCAATGGCAGGTCGCGCAGTTGCGGCAGGTGGACGACCGGTTCGGCGGCCAGGGGGTGTGTCGCGGGCAGCGCGACGGCGAGCGGCTCGTCCCAGGTCGGCAGCAGCTCGACCCCGGCCACGGCAGTTGCGTTGCGGACGAACGCCGCGTCCAACCCGCCGGAGCGAACCCGTGCGACCCGTTCGGCGGCAGGGGCGGCGATCAGCCGGACCTGCAGCGCCGGAGCGTCTCGCGCCAGCTCGGACAGGACCTCATCGAGCCGCTCGCCGAGGCCCTCGCTGGTGCCCAGACGCAGGATGCCGGCGGTGCCGGCGGCGATCTCGGCGGCGACCTGCCGGGTCTTGTCGGTGGCCGACAGGACGCTGCGCGCCTCGGGCAGCAGTCGTTCTCCGGCCGTGGTCAGCCGCACGCGCCGGGACGTGCGGTCGAACAACTGCACGCCGAGCTCGCGTTCGAGTCGGCGGATCTGCTGGCTGACCGCGGGCTGCACGATGTGCAACCGCTGCGCCGCGCGGGCGAAGCTCAGCTCCTCGGCCACCGCGGCGAAGTAGACCAGCTGCCGGATCTCCACGCCATCCCTACCCATCACGACTCGCGATCGCTGCGCGGTACAACCGCTCCTTGGTCGCCCGCTGTTCCGCTGCTGGGCTGGAAGGCATGAAAGCCATCCTGAACACACCCAATGGAGCCGGCATCGCCGATGTCGACGACCCCCGTCCGGCGGGCGACGAGGCGCTCGTCGCGGTGCGGGCGTTCTCGATCAACAGAGGCGAACTCGCCCTGCTCGCCGCCCGCACCGACCAGTGGCGGCCGGGCCAGGACATCGCCGGGGTCGTCGTCGAGCAGGCAGCCGACGGCTCGGGTCCGCCGCCGGGCACCCGCGTCGTGGCGCTGGTCGAGCAGGCCGGCTGGGCCGAACTGGCTGCCGTGCCCACCGCGCGGATGTCCGCGCTGCCAGACCGGGTGCGCATCGAGCAGGCCGCCGCGCTGCCGCTGGCCGGCCTGACCGCACTGCGCACCCTGCGCCTCGGCGGCGACATGCTCGGCCGCAGGGTGCTGGTGACCGGCGCCAGCGGCGGACTCGGCGGAATGCAGGTGCAACTCGCCGTTGCCGCCGGCGCCCAGGTCACCGCAGTCGCGCGGGCCCAACACGAGAAGGAGCTACTCCGCCGCGGCGCGACGTCCGTCGTCGCCGACCCCTCCGGCGCCGACGGCCTCTACGAGCTGGTCGCGGACTGGGTCGGCGGCACCTCCCTAACCGCCGCACTGGGCAAGGTCGCGCCCCGCGGCACCGTCGTCGTCGGCTCCGGCAACCCGGACAAGACCCCGATCAACATTCACGACTTCTTCGGCCACGAGGGAGCGCGGCTGGTCAGCTACCTGTCCTACGCGCATCCGGAGCCACCCGGCCCCGACCTCGCGATCCTGGCCAGCCTCGTCGCCGCCGGACGGCTCGACCCGGTCCTCGCACTCGTCGAGAACTGGACCCGGCTGCCCGACGCCATCACCGCCCTTGCCGAGCGGCGCATCACAGGCAAAGCCGTGCTCACTGTCGGTTAGGCTGGCCAGCGCCAGACCGGCGTCGCGGACACCAACGATCTGCGCGAGCGCGAGATACTCAAGCGCGCCGCCCGCACCGATGGCCGGCGCCCTCCGCGAATGCGGCGTGAGGCCCCGACCGCGAGCCTCGCCGCCGAACTCGGGACTTGAGGTACTCAGCGATCCTTCTTGGGCGACCGGGCTCGAACGCAAAGCCCGCGAACGCAAAGGTCTGGAGATGGACCTGCGGGCCACGGCCGGTCGGAACATCCGCGTCCTCCCCGCCGCTCATCGAGGTTCTCATCCTGGTCGGCTGAGGGCAACGGCATCCGCCCAGCTGGAAGCCATCGAAGCAGACGACGGGCGTTGGGTGCAGACTCGTACACAGCGCTCGCGAAATTGGGGTGGTTGGGATGTCAACGGAGCGTGATCATTCACCTGAGTTTCTTCCGCTGCTGTCTCGCGGAAAACACCGCAGGCCAAGGCAGGGCGCATGCGTCATGGAGTACGCGTCCTACCTGGCCGGCGAGAAGTGGAGCGACCATCCGGCCTGCACGCACCCACTGCTCGCCGAGCTCGCCCGGCAGGTCAACGACTTCATCTCCGACGAGGCTCGACAGGCACTGGTCGAGCTCGTTCCCGACGTGATCGGCCTAACCGGCTCTGATCTGCGCGTCGACCTCCGGATCGCACTGCGGGCTGCACGGACCGCGTTGCCGGTCGTAGCCGAAGGACGACAGCAGATGATGGCTACCGCCGTCCTGACCTGCGAGCGGTTGCTGGCCGACCTGGACGGCCGTCCCGGTGCGCCGCTGAGCCACGAGAGCAGTGACGCACTCGCCCTTGCTCCTGGTGCGGCCACGTGGGCGCAGCGGTATATCCGCAATGTCTCGATCTCCCACCGGGCATTCCGTCGACAGGCGGCACCGACCATCGTCCGCTATGCCGTGCAAGGGATCGCGCACGCCTGCATACCCGACCCTGAGTCGCTGCTGCACGACCTGCTGGTCGGGGCAATCGAAGACTGCCAGACTTGTCGCAATGGTCAGGTGGCCACGACCGGGTCGCCGAGTGCGGCCAAGGCTGCGGCGACGTTGTCGGGGCAGATCACCGCGTAGAAGTCCTCGTCAAAGATTCACACCGGAGGGAAGACCTCCAGATTGCGCGATCTTCGATGAGCCGAATCTCGTGTCGCCGGCAGGGCTGGTGCCGGTGGCGGCGGTGGCCCGCGAGGCGGGGTTGCGCGCATTGGTCGACAAGCATCTGTCGGTGCCCCACCGATAAGGGCGCGAACGCCGGGTGGAGATCACCTCGCTGGTCGCGGGGATGGTGGCAGGGGCGGACAGCATCGATGACATGGCGCTGCTGCATCACGGCGGGAAGGGCAAGGTGTTCGACGCGTGCTAGTCGCCGTCGTACTCGGGTGTGCCGGTGGGACCGTGACTTGCCGCGAGACCTGCCCTTGGCTCGCCGGATTCGCTTGCCCTCGTGCGCGAGGTCGTATTCGAGGTCTGGGCCGGGTCGGCCGCTCGGGCGCCCATCCGGCTGCTGATCGCTCACGGCTCATCCCCTGGGATCGAGACGTCAAGTATGAGCTCGTCCGTGCCGAGTCGGCTGACCCCGCAAGAACGTCTGTCCACTGTGGACATTCAACCTAGATGATCTTGTGATCGTTGCGCGGTCGTGATCGTCTCTGGTCGACGACATGAGCGATACTGGCTAGCGTCGTTCCCCGCTAGAATTCGTGGTGATCGGCGTTGGCCCCTTCAGCTGGTCCGCTCGCTCTGGTGCGCGGTCTGAGCCGGACGACGTGGCTGGCCCGGCTCGACGGTTCGCCGGTGGTCGCGCGCGCCGTGGCCGCGCCGCCCGAGCACATCGTGGACTCGCCGCTACTCGTGCCGGTGCTCGGCACCGCCGAACTCGACGGGACGACCTGGCTGTTGTCCGAGCACATGGACGGGGCATCGGTGCAGCGGCTGCTCGACTTGGTCACGCTCACCCGGGCGCAGGCCGCCTGGCTCGCGGCCCGGGCCCTGGCCGGGCTCGCCGTACTGCACGACGCAGGGTTCGCGCACGGGCGGCTGCACGCCAGCAACGTGCTGGTCGGTCGGGACGGGGCGGTCTGTCTCGCCGACTGGGCGCTCGGACCGCCCGCATCGGAGCACTCGCGACGTGCCGACCTCGCCGCGGCGCGGACGTTCGTCGCCGCGCTGCTACGCAATGCCGACCGTCCCGCCGCCCGGCACGGCGGCCTGCTGGCGGATCTGGAACGGCTCGCCGCCGAACCGATCGCCGATCCTGCCGCGGCGGCCCACGAGCTGGACGCCGCTGTCGGCGACCCCGCGACCGTGACGTCCGAGCTGGGCATTCTGGTCGCCGCGATGAGCCGAACGTCCACCAACGTCGTGACGCCGGCGCAATTACCGCCCCGCCTGCCGTACACCAGACGTCCGCCGCCCCGGCCTCTCTCACAGCGACGGTGGGCGGCCACGGCGGTCACCCTTCTCGTACTCGCTACCGCCGTGGCGGTCGCCGTGGCGGTGTCACATCGTCGGCATGCAGCGGCCCCGTCGCTGTCGCCGTCCCACGCGTCGCGGAGACCGACACCGACCCACAGCCCCACCCTGCGCTCGACCGCACCGAGTCCGGTGGCCGCCGTCGCACCGCGCAGCGCCGGGTTCGTCGACGGCGTGGTGGTCACGCCGGTGACCAGCTGCCAGCCCGGGGCGGCCTGCTCGGTGACCGTGACCATCCGGATCGTCGCCCACTCCGACGTCAAGCACGTTCGTTGGACGTTCGTGCTGGTCGACCCGTGCACCGGCGCGCGCAAGGAGATCCCGGGCGGGTCGATGACGGCGCAGCCGAGCTGGCAGCACATCTACAGCACAACGACGGTGGCGCTCCCGCAGACGCGGTCGGTGACGGTCGTCGCGATGACCACCGCGCCGGTGCGCGCAGCGTCGGCGCCGCTGACCGTCCCGCCCGGCCATGCTCAGTGTTGAGTGGGCGTCTCCGCGGTCGGGGTGCCGGGTCGAGCGGCCGCGTGCGCACCCGGATGTCGTCGTGATCGGCGGGCTGGCCGTCCTTGTCGTGCTGGGCCTGGCGAACCTGCGAGCGCTCGACGCGTCGTCGCTGGCCGACCACCAGGCCGCCGTGGTCGCTGGCAGCATCGTGCTGTTGTGCGTGCTGCGCCGGTGCCGGACCACCAGCCTGCGCTGGCTCGGGTGGGGCTGTTACGCGGCGAGTATCGGGCTGCTGCTCGCGGTGGCCGTCGCGGGCGACCTCGGCTACGGCGCGCGCCGCTGGCTGACGTTCGGGTTGTTCACCCTGCAGCCGTCCGAGCTGGCCAAGGTGGGCCTGCTGCTCGTGCTCGCTCGGGTGCTCGGCACCGACCGCCCGTGGTATCGCCGCCTCGCCGCGGCGCTGGCCGTCGCCGCGGTGCCGATCGGGTTGGTCGTCGTCGAGCCGGACCTGTCGACGGCCGCCGTGTTGGCCGCGCTGACCGTGGTGATGCTCGTGCTCGGACGGATCCCGCTGCGCGCGATCGCGGCCCTCGCCGGGGTGGCGGTGCTGGCCGCGCCGCTTGCCGAGCACCTGCTGCGGCCTTACCAGCTTGAGCGGTTGCACGCGTACCTCGACGGCTCGTCGAGCGGTGCGGGCTGGACGATCCAGCAGGCGCACATCGCGCTGGCCTGGGGCGCGCAGGACGGGCTGGCGCACCAATCGCTGCACCTGCTGCTGGCCGACTACCTGCCCGAGCACGAGACCGACCTCGCTTTCGCCAGCCTGGTCGAGCAGTGGGGGATGCGCGCCGGCGTCCTCGCGGCGCTGGCCGCCGCGGCGGTGGTTTGGCGGATCGCGCTGGCCAGTCGGTGCGCGCGCACTCGCGACGCGGCGCTGTTCGCCGCGGGGCTGGCCGCGCTGGTTGGGATCGAGGTGGGGGTGTCGATCGCTGCGAACCTGGGCCTCGTCCCGACGGCAGGCGTGCCGTTCCCGCTGGTGAGCTACGGCGGAACTGCAGTGGCTGTCCACCTCGCCGCGGTCGGGATGGTGCTGGCGCTGCGCGCGGACGCGCAGCGCCGCGAGCTGTGGCTGGTGCCTCGGTGGCGGCGGTCGCATCCGCGGCTGGTGCGGTTCACCGCGCTGGCCGTCACGGGAGTGCTGGTCGCGATGGTGGCGTTCGTGTGGCAGCTTCAGCGCACGCGCGGCCCGGCTCTGCGCGCGGCGGGGTTGGAGCAGATGACCCGCTGCGTCCCGGTCCCGGCGGCGCGCGGCGTGATCAGCGACCGGCACAGCGTGCCGTTGGCTGTCAACACGCCGCAGGACGACATCTGGGCGGTGCGCGGCATGGCCACTCGCGCGACGCTAGACAGGCTGGCGCCGCTGGTCGCGCGGCCGGCCACGACGGTGCGGCGCCTCGTCTCCGCCTCCGGCGACGTTGTCGCCGTCGTCGCAACCCTGCCACCTGCTGCCGCGGCGCGAGTCAGGGCTGCGCACCTGCCGGGCGTGCTCGTCGTCCCGGCGCCGCGCCGTACCTACCGGTATGGTTCGTTGCTTGGCCCCGTCCTCGGCTGGACGGGTGTCGCCGCCCCGGCGGACATGAAGCGTTGGCCCGACCTGCGGCTCGGTGCCACCGTCGGACGGGCCGGCATCGAGGAGCAGTACGACACGGTCCTGCGCGGGGTGGACGGCCGCCAGTGCGTGTACGTCGACCCGGCCGGCACGCCGGTCGCGTTGGCTGGGTACACGCCGCCGCTGCCCGGCACGTCGCTGCGGCTGACGCTCGATCTCCGGCTACAGCGCCACGTGGACGCCGCTCTGGTGGCCGCGCTGCGGCAGGGCGGCGGCCAGGGCGCCGCGGTGGTGCTCGACCCGCGGAACGGAGAGGTGCTGGCGATGGCCAGCCGGCCGTCCTACGACGACAACGTCTTCGGCCCGCCGGTGGACGACGACGCGCTGGTTTCCTTGGGCGCGGCGGCGGGCAACCCGCAGCTGGAGCACGTGACCCAGGTTGCGGCGCCGCCCGGCTCAACGTTCAAGCTGGTCGTCGCTGCCGTGAACATGGCCCACCGCGTCGTATCGCCGGACCAGGTCGTCTCGACCGGTGCGGCGTGGACGCTCGCCAGGCACACATTCCACAACTGGGGCGCGCTGCCGGCGCAGAACCTCGAGCAGGCGATCGCCTGGTCCAACGACGTGTACTTCTACAAGCTCGCCTGGGCGCTCGGCGCTGACAAGATCGTGTCCACGGCCCGGCAGCTCGGCGTCGGGGCGCCGACAGGTATCGACCTACCCGGCGAGGCCAGCGGCTACCTGGGCACCCCCGCGGCGCTGGGCAGCCGGTGGTACCCCGGCTCGACGGTGCTGCTCGGCATCGGTCAGGGCTACCTCACTGCCACGCCGCTGCAGGACGCGCGGTGGACGGCGGGGGTCGCGACCGGGGCGCTGGTCACGCCGCACCTAGGGCTGTCGTTCGGGTCGGGCAGCCGGCTGAGCTGGCCAGCGCCGAGGCGGGTGCCGTACGACCTGGGTCCGGTGCGAGCCGGCATGCGGACGGCGGTTACCTCGGGCACCGCGACGCTCCTGGCGACGCTGCCCGTGGCCGCCGGCGGCAAGACCGGCACCGCGGAGGATCCGAGCGCCGGCGGCGAGGGCCTGGACTCGTGGCTGTCCGCGGTGGCGCCGATGGA
>WNGR01000034.1_pt1 | contig 134963 bp, 187 predicted proteins | sample 5407581 | NCBI WGS metagenome assembly WNGR01 (sample SAMN13153383, study PRJNA577476) | soil metagenome | isolation source: 80 cm soil or saprolite under Garry oak tree replicate 2 | place: USA:California | collected 2016-06-15
AGACACAAGCTGCGTGTGACTCCAACCACGACGACACCGACGACGCTACTCAGTGGCGCGCTCCACCAACGTGAGCCCCGAATTGCGTGCACTCCCAACCACGGCGATGACAACGCCGGCCACAAGCCGCGCGGGGACCTAACCGCGAAGATGACTAGGCCGCGCGCGACCCATAACGACCCTACACTGCCGCTCAGAGGTGCCCCGCGAGTGAGATCATCCACGACGCCCACGACGATACCGACGCCGGGGCACTCCACCAATGTGAGCTGCGTGCGACCCCAATCACGACGACGACGCAGCCGCGTGTAACCCCCGATCACCACCATTATACCACCACCACCCAGGTACTCCACCAACGCAAGCTAGAGCCGTGTGCGACCCCTACCACGATGAGAAGGACGTCAGGGATGATGATGGCCACAGTGGCGATGACGACGGTGACGCGAGCCGTCTGCTTCCACAATGAGGATGGTCGCGGCGGCAACGACGCCGACGCCGACGCAAGCCGTCTGCCGCCACGACAGCGATGACCATGGCGGCAATGGCAACGACAGGGACGGGAGCTATCTTCCGCCACGATAACGACGCCGCCCCGCATGCGACCCCCACCACCATGACGATTCCGATACCGCTCATTAGCAAGGTGTAGAGTACTGTAAAATAGTATTGTAATCAATTATAGTCGATTTGCTTTTGCTCCTGGACCAACTCAGGCCTATACAATTGATATCAAATAGATATACGGGTTTGTGGATATAATTGTTCGGATTTCTGAGGACAATCGCAATCGAATGGTTCCGGTTTTTTTGTGCTTGTAAAAAAAAAAATTGTTCCATTTTAGTCAATCTCGCGTATATTTCACTGGGATTCTAACCGGATCTGACTAGATCTGACTGCCAAATGACTCTCGTCCGACTTAGCCGGACTGTCTGTGACTTATACAAAATTTCTGACTTGGTTCGACCCGGATTTGACCGGATTTGACCCCCAGTTGGTTCGACCCGGATTTGACCGGATTTGACCCCCAGCTGACCCTCTCCGGACCGCCGGTGACTAACTCTGACTTCTCTTTTTTACTGAGGGTCACCTTCGGGACCAGGGACGGGCGCTACGCTCACCAGGTGATCGGCGATCAGAACTGGAGAATCATGACACATGCTGGGGCCCACACAGGATGTCTTTCCGCTGGCAGTGAGAAACGATACAGACTCAGACAGCGCATGACCTAGATACCAGCACCATGCAGCGAGGTATAGACAGGTGTCATTACAATTACATTTAGCCAATAACAAAAGACTATTCCCTAGGGATAAATGGGCTCGTCGTTCGCTGAGATGGTGTGACGACGATAGGCGGAAGGGTTTTTGGCAGCTCCTCTGTTCCGGCAGGGAATGGCAGGTCCAAGATGCCTTTTGGCAAAATCTTCTCGTACAAGTCCTTTGCCTGGTTGTGTTAGGCTAAAGCAACCATCTTCTTTTTGGCGTCACGGATCAAGACGTGAGCATCATCAAATCCAGACACAGACAATGTTGAGCGTGTTGTCATTGCGGACGACGTGCAGATTTTGCGTAGTGATGCGCTTGCCGCCCATTCGTCCAGCCATCTTCTTCCCGGGCCATATACGACCAGGGTGCTGGAAGTCGCGAAATCAAGACCGGCGTTCATCATGACATCGACCAAAGAAACACCTCGTGCCCTCCAATTGCACCAGCAGAGCGGTGTGAGACGGAAACACCATGATTTGCTCGCAACCCCTTGAAATTCCACTGTTTCATAACACCTTTGCCGATGCTATGGAGTAGACGTCAATCACGGAATGTACCCACGAATTAGCAACCACGTCAACAAAATGACCAGGGACAAAATGGGCTGCAGACAGGGTTGTCTTTACACGATATTAGACCGCGCGGACCCACACCATATCTGCTCCGAGTCGGCGACGCACCAACAGGTACATGAGCATCTGCCGTGACGTGACGGGCAACTCCTTTCACTATGCGTTGGGAAGTACGCCAGCTTTCGGAAGCAGCGACCTGCACAGCATGGTATTCCAAATTGTCTTTGGGCAATGTGGCGCTTGACAAATCTCAAGCTGCTAGACATCAGGGCGGATATTATCACGAGCGAGCAATTACGAGCTTGAAGAACTGTGACTGGACAATGTGCTCCATGCTCGTCCCACATCGAAGTCACACGACGTTTCTGGGCAATGACACCTGTTCGAATTTTTGGGGTCCTTTTCGCGACATTCGAAGTGGAAGATTCTGCCACCACATTGCTATACTTTGGTGGATCGGTGTAGAGAGGAGGACGTCGAGCGAGCGTCAAAACATGAAGCTACATGAAGGTTAGGTGCATCATGTCCCGAACTTCCTAAACCGGACAGTTCACCGACATGGACTCGGAATGGATACTTGGCCACTAAGTATCGCAAACGATTCGACATCGAGAAAGGGAAAGGCCAAGGCTGTTCTTCTACCCTACCCTCTCCTGGAGGGTGGAGCCCTGACTTCTGCTACACTCAGAGAGCGCCATGGCCGTCTCGAGTGGATAACAGCTCAAAACCTATCTCCCGGTGCGTGAAACGATATTCGTCCTGAACTGCGCTGATTCACCTTATTTAGATCGACAGAGGCTGGTCTGCAGTGAAAAAGCAGTCCTGGCTTTTCCGGCAACTTGGTCTCCCCCGCTGCACCCCCCAGCGACTTCATGGCCGCAGCGTGCGGAACAGAGTGTAAGCCACCTTCATTAGTATATGCGCCGTTTGCGTTTATTGTGCATTGAGTAGGCTCATTTTCTTCGTACCCACTATCCTGATGTGGATGTACCGGCAGACCTCATCCGCGAGCAAGTCGCTACGGAAGCACAACTGGCCGATTCCTTACGAGCATTTGATCCACTCCTTGGGGACCTTGTAACGTCGTTCAATGTGTCCGCTGGTTCCAAGAGATGGCGAACTTTCATGGCATTTCCTATGGGCAAAAGCGGCTGTGATCTGAGTAGAGTACAGTAAATCTATCCAGGAGACGCAAGTCTAATGCCAGCCCAGACATTTCAAGCATCGAGTTATCTGCCGATGGTAGCATCATCACCGAGCCTACCCACTCCCCTGCGAGGACATTCAGAACCCCGATTTGCCAAATTGTCCCTTCCTCAGTGTCAGGTGATCCCGACAGAGGTAATTTCCGCACTTCGGCTAGCCAACAAAGCTGATCATGTGGAGTAGAAACAGTGATAGCAGTCAGGACACACTCATTGGTATCCCTATTATCCCTGTCCTCGCCGGTGTTGAGGGCGGCGGCGTTTCCGGGGATCAGGGATGTCGGTTCTTTTGACCGTCTGAGCTTGGATGGGCACATGGCCGTTGACGTTCAGTTTCACTGTTCTTTGGGAAATGTAATACTTGTCAACAGTTTAGGGCATGTATTCAGACATGCTCTACTCAGCGACGACGACCCGTTAGTGCATCAATAATTTCTACAGTGATAATTTTCTCAACACAGAACAGTATAAAGGTTTACAACAGTGTCTCTGAACCCGACTACGCCAACGATGGTTTCTGGAGGATAGCCTCAGGCGAACCAGGAGAGACGTGTTTTCTGATGACAGCCGAATTCGCAGAGCTCATCGATTTTCGGGTACTACGCCTTCCTTCTGCCATATGACAACCCCTGATAAATCGCAGACCCCGGATCGCGCTGTCAAAGTATACTCAGTGGCGCGGGCATCTAACTTGCTCACGTCCATCGGTTATAATCCCGATGATCACTTGTTACGGTTTGTAACTACAAACGAGCTGGTATGGGTTGACCCTCGCTTCCACACAAGACCCGTATTGGCTTTGAAGCACGAACGCGAATACGATAGAACCCTGTCAAGCCATGTCGTTAGTATCGGAGACGGTACGCGCGCCTTATTTTCAAATAAAGACGTTCATTTCCAACCCACGCACCTGTAGCCAAGTTAACTGTCTTATCGTCGCGGAACAATTCCCTCCTTAGCATTTACGATGTGTCTGGCAACAACGATGGCTTAGTGCAAAGCCATACTCTGCCATACAGCCTCTCTGGTTGCTTCCCTAGTGGGCCGCATTCTGGGTTCTGCGTGGTGCGGCCTCGCCTAGGGTATGGTAACAGCGCGATTGCTTCTTTACTTCAGTTATCCAATCGTGGCGCCATATACCAAAGTGCTCTCGCTGTCTGCCGGGAGGGGACCCAACCACCAGCCAAAATAGAAGTAACCTGGTCCTCGGGTGTCCACCGACTGAACACCGATTCTCGCACAGAAAAGCCAGATGTTGGAAGATTGGGAGCGCGTGAGATGCAAGAGATAGACTTCCGCCAGGCTTACCAACGTATGTAGTTTTTCACCTCACAGATTCTTGCCCTGTTCAAAACTCTGGGGCTTTTTTCTAGGACTCTTTTCTCCACTCGACGCCGCGGAATCCATTTATCCGGCCGAAAACGCAGATGCCGTCTATCAGACGCTGGACGCGATGCCACTATTTTGGAAGCAAGCAAGTATCACTGACGAACATTTGCTGACCATGTACGTATGAAATGATACGCGCCTTTCGTGTGTTTAGCCCTGATTAGATTCGATATCGCCTTTCGTTCTGGGGAAGAGCCGGCACATGCATCGCGTGCTGATTTTTTGACGCAAAGTACCCTGAGCTCTAGAAGGGGTTTCCGTGCCCTGGCACAGGGACGAGTCCCACGGGAAACGCTGATTAACGGTGCTGGATGGCACTTCAACCTCGAGCCAGTTCTCCGAGTGTTTGTGCCGGATATTTCTTGCGGCGTACAGTCAACGGTGGAGCGACTGCACAAGTATGACTTGATTCTGGACGAATGTCGCTCTGGGTCGTCCTTACGAAGAGAGTCGGAAGCCCGGGAACAGCTGGCGGTCGACTTGGCACTCTCGACGGACGTGTTCTCTGCACAACCGATTGCAAAATCAAAGGCTGATTTGACGGAGGACGACAAATTCGAGACAATGTCCCGCGCTGCAGAAGCAATGACATTCTCGGAGACGGGGCCACCTCCAGTGCAGTTCGGCCACCTAAGCCCTATAGTCCACAACGCTCAAGGCACCATGGATGGCGACGCGTCGACGGACTTGGAACTCCAACCGGGAGTGCGGTTGCTCTTGGCAGAATGGGATATTGGCACCGATCCTGACCAATTCACCTATCACAACCCATACGATGATCAGCAGCCAGTCACCAGCAGCCCCATCGTCCCAAGCCCCATCCGGAAACGCCCAGTCAAAGATCAAGCACTTGTCACGCAGTCCCAACGCCCACCACTGGTCGCGACAACTGTACCACCTGTGATTGCTGATTCTCGGGTAGCCCGAACCACTGCGATATCTACCTCGCAGCCCGTGATAACGGGGATATTACTCGACTCTCGGAATGAGGCCGAGTCCGAGCGAGCTTCGGACCTTCCTTCTGACCCACACGCGACTATGGCGAGTACGCAAAGTGTCCCAGGTCCATATGGTGGGCGGTTACCTACTGGGAAGAAAAAGATAGCTGCTGGGAAAAAGAGGGTCGGCGGGTTTTGAGTTTGATGTGGATGGAGCCTTGTTGGTTTCGGTGGTTAGCTGGATTCGAAGGTGCCGGGTTGTCCTTAATTAAATTTGCTCCAAACATGCGGCAGATGCATTTCAAAATGTGAAGAGAGGTTTAGGAGAAGAGATTGAAGTCGAAGTACAGTAGAGGGGTTCTACTGTACCTACAATGCGAGAAGCCGCCGAAGACACGATATGTTCCATGCGACAATGTAAATTTAAAAAAAGTTATGACGACGTCGACATGCGTGGTGTTGAAAACTGGGCTGTCAATTGTTGAACTATGTCTGAAGGCACGTTAAGAACGAGGCCTCTTATGCAAGGCACGCCAGATACTCACCACGGTGAGTCACGTTCGGCATGTGGACCTGCGATTTGAAGGTGAACCAGCGCTGCTGGAGTTTCTGTGCGGTCCGCTTGCTCCATTGTTCGTCGATAAGACCATCCCATCGGATTTCATCTTCCGCGTGAAGGTTTAACGATGCTATCCCGAATGGGAGGTTAGTTCAAGTCAAGGAGAGTTGGCTGTGTACGTACTTATGCCAATGACATAGATCTCTCTCTCCCCTCGAATAAATACCTTAAGCTAATTAGTGACGACAGGATATCGAGAGCGGACGCAAGCCGCATCTTCCAACTGAGATCGGGGCACATCCCACTCAACGCCTACCTGGAGAGATTCAACCGGGTGGACAACTTGAACGCGAGATGTCCGGCATGTGGTCACCCGAAGGAGAACGTACAGCATTTCTTATTCGATTGTCCCAAGTACAGTTACGAACGATGGGTACTACTCAAGCATTGCAAGAAACGAAGCCCCAAACTAGAAGACATCCTCAATAACAGCAAACTGATAGTCCCACTCGCAAACTTCATACAAGCCACAGGCAGATTCGATCAAGAGTTAAGCAACACATCCAGTAACTAAAAAGCGCACCCCAACGCGCATCAACATTCAACCCCACATTACGACGGGCGCTGGGACATGCCCACCAAGATATGAAGAGGGTTTTGAGCGGGGAGGTCGAGATTAATGGGAGCGGGCTTATCACAATAGGCAAAGCGTCACCAAGTCCTCAAGGCGCAACGCACCATCAACGCAACCTTAAATCCAACTCGTCACGGTGCGCAAAGGTGCCTCAACGTCTTCAACACTTGGCGTAACGCAAAGTCGCTCTTACTCAGGGCAGGGAGGTTATAAAGGGAAGGGCAGAGAAATGTTATTGGAGGAGGCACAGCAGCACACGCATAGACACACAAAGTGAAGTGCTACATAGGGTTCTGTACCCCAAGGCGCACGGAAATGGATTTAAAAAAAAATTCAGATAGCCTTGTTGACTCAGAATCGATATTTGATTACGGAGGTAGTGGATGAAGATGAGGATCGGAAGGTCTTATCGAATATCTCCGGAACTTAGCGGGCCGAGGGCCCTAGCCATGTCATGTCACCCTCAAGTTTGAAGCGAAAAAGAGCTCCCTCTCCTCGGCCAGTCGAGGATACCCCAGTTCTCTCGCATGCTGCGAAGCGGAAGCAAAAGAGGGCCCTATTAAATGAATCCACAACCACATCCAAGAAACAGAAGGAGGAGGAAGATGTTTCTACTCCCGTGAAGCGCCAAAATTCCATTTGGGTGGGCAACTTGAGCTACAAGACCACCCAGGAGTCTCTGAGGCGCTTCTTCGATGGCGTTGGGGAGATAACGAGAGTGAATTTACCCACTAAGCCGGGGAAAGCACTCCCAGGCGAACCAGCAAGACGAGAAAACAGAGGGTGCGGGGTCTCTTTGCTGCAGCCTCTGCCGTCCGTTCTTTTACGACTAGCCCCGCAGTTTTGCATATGTGGACTTTGCTACGTTAGAGGCTAAAAAGGCTGCTATCGTGATGACAGAGTCGCCCCTGGACGGGCGTCGCCTTCTCATCAAGGATGGTGCGTGCACCTGACTCCTCAGACCGTTTTGCACCATAACTCCCTCCTTCCTCCCTAGGCGATGACTTTGAGGGCCGCCCCCAAAACACTGGAACGTCCGGTGATGGGGCGGTGACTCAGTCCCCATTTGCGCGAAAAATACTCTCCGCGCAGAAACAGCCGCCAGCCCCCACGCTTTTCTTTGGCAACCTTGGATTCAACACGACGGTGGACTCGATCAGAGGCCTTTTAGAAGCGCATCGCGCGCAGCCAAAAAATGCTCCTCCAGAGCATGCGGGAGAAGATGTCGACGTCGGTGTCGGTGTCGAAGCGCAACAGGACCCCTGGATACGAAAGATTCGTATGGGGACGTTCGAGGATAGCGGTCTGTGCAAGGGGTAAGGTATTTTATCATGTATATATCTCAAATGCCCATACTCACTGGTGAGACACCAGGTTCGCATTTGTCGATTTCACGAGTACGGAGCACGCAACGGCTGCTTTGGTACACCCAAAGAATCACCACCTCGATGGGCGTAAGCTCGTTGTCGAATACGCTTCTGCCGATGCCGTGCGTCGAGGCGGTGGTGCTGGCCCTAGACCTAATAAGGTGTCTAGCCTGATCGCCGTCACGCGCCCTGCCCGCCGTGAGAGACGAGAGTCAGTGGTAAGCAATCGCGGAGAAAGGAAAAGCCGTCCAGAAACAACTAATTTGACGTCGGGGCCACGGGACGAGAAAAGCATGGATTCTGGTCGGAGGAGTGGCGCAACTAGAAAAGTTGACAATGGGACAAGGAAGTCACGCCCCGCTCCTGGAGCAGCATTGGCGCTGGCGAAGCGAGAACAAGTAGCAATAGTACCGAGTCAAGGACGGAGGATAAAATTCGATGATTAGATCCATACTAAGACCTAGAGTGTTGAGCTCTAAAGCACCGCATCTACAGGTACCGCTACACGACAATAGGTCATACAAGAGGGAGAGGTGGGGGCGAGGGGGCGTACTGCGCCCTAATCGTCACTGTCATCTGCTTCAATCATGCCAACTTCGTATTCTCCACAAACGTCCCATCGAGAACCTTCTGCGGCAGCTGATACGTACTTCACGAATCTCATGACACCTTCGTCACGCAATACCAGCAAAAGACGGTTGAAGCCGGGTTGGGACGTCAGCAACGTTGCGTCCTCGTCCTCCTCGTCGCTATCTTCCATCTCAACCTCATCGTTTTCATTCGAGCTGCCCGCGCTGCCGTTCCCATTGACCACATGGCCATCCCCATTGTGTTCTGTTTTCTTGTGGGAGCTGGACCGGTACACTGCCGGGTCGTCTTCCTCGTCATGAGGAGCCATGTAGCACTAGCGTCGTTCGAGGTTAGATAAACTTGCGCAAATATCGAAAGCAGGTACACACCTCCCACCCACCCCACTCGCCAGTCTGCCACCCGACAGGCTGTGCTTCCCTCGCCTCTTCCCTCGCCTTACCCTTGCCCTTTGTCTCCTCGACTTGATTCACCTGTGGCGTCAGCGCGAGCACGACATCTAGCCTTGCTTCTCTCTCCTCGCTCGTCGCGAGGGTGTAGCCGAGGCCAGGACAGAACCTACGCGCCTCCACCGCATACCTCAAGATAAGCAGCTTGGACACGGCCGCGAGCCACGCGCGAAATGCAGGCGACGGGAAGAGCTCGTCTTGCAGCGAGCAGATGAGCGCGTGCGGGGACTGTGCGGCGCGCGGAGACACGGCCGTCGACCGCCCGCTGGGAGTGGGGGGCTCGAGCACGTTGTACCGCCACTTGTGCGGTGGGCCCTTGATGCGCCAGCCCGAGTCCACCGTTCCGGCGGTATGTGGGGGGATGGGCGCGGGTCGATCCTTGCCCAGTCCGTCGCGCACGTCCATCTCGCGCAGGCCGGCGTCGAGTTTTTCCGCGATTGGCCCCAAGAGGAAGTCGTGCAGCTCGAGGGAGAGCTCGCCCATGAAGCGGGAGGCGAGAGCCTTGATCGTGCGGGGCTGGAGGTACGCCGGGTTCAAGAATTCGGAGAGGAATGAGACGTGGTCTCCTGCGAGCGGGGCGTCTGGGAGGGGAGGCGTCTCCGACCCGGAGTAAGACTTGAACTCGACCGTCGACGTGGAGGTCTGATGGCAACCACCATCCACAGTATGGGTCTACTCGAGAATTGGAGACATGTTTACTCACAAGTTGCTCGCGCGAACTCGCAAGGGAAGGTTCGGCCGCACCCTCACCCTCTTCGTAACCGTCTTCTCCAGGTTGGGCGGCATGGAACCAGCCGCTGATGCTCAGACGTTGCCAGCCGTCCTCGCCCTCGCCGACGACGACCTCCTCCACCGAGTGGAAGCTCCTGCCGGGCTGCACCTCGAAAAATATGAATTGGTTCCAAGCTGGTGGGATGCTTTTGGCGGGGACGGGCTCGGGCTCCAGCGTGCCGTCCACGCCCTCCCTGACGGGATATAGCTCGAGCGCGCCGCCCCACTCCTTTTGCCAGAGCTGGTAGTGCGGCAGCGGCATGTAGAGTATGTACGACACACGTCGCGTGCCGATGACGTCGTCGTGGTTGAGCAGGTGGCAGCCCTTGCGGTAGGTGTTGACGGACATGTCCTGTTTCACGCCCGAGAGAGGACCGCAGCCAGTCACTTGGCGCAAAAAATCACGGAATTTTTGCGAATAAAGCGCATCGCGGAGCTTTATGAGGTTTGGAAGGAACGCAACTTGTTGTTTTGTGAGGTAAGAGAGCGATGCTAGATCGCCTGTCTGGTTGACCTAGGATGGAGAGAACAAATTGGGTTGGGAGGGGACAGAGAAATGAGATTCCACGCATACCTTGTATATGTCGGTCTCTTTTTCGGTAAAATGTAGTTCGCTGAGACATTCGTCCTTGACTTGCTGCAGGAGATCATCCTGGAACAATTTTTGGACGAGCGTATGCTTGAACGGCTCGCTTGTGGAATATGAAGCGGCCAATCTGCCGACGTGGGTCGCGTCGAAGAGATCGGGCGCAAAACAGGCGGTCAGGCCTGTCAGGTCTTGAGGTGTGGTTGGTGGAGCGGCATTGGACGTAGAAGATTCGTGCGCAATTTTGGGCCTCTTCATCCCACTTGCCTTGGGCTCCGGAGAGGGCGACCGTGGGTGAGTCTTGACCATCACAGCTGGACTTTCCGAGTCAGACGGTGGCAAAAGCGAGGAGAGGCGACGACTCTTAACGGGTTGGTTATCCAAAACTCATGAGTGAACCGTTCACTCGGGGCTAGACCGTCGTCGACCGGAGACACGCGACAAGCGCAAGTCTCGCCCCGAAACACGCTTCTTGCGAAGGCATAATAACGTTAAAAAAAACCGCAGCGATGCAATTTATTGGTACAACAAAATGGGAATGAAAATGGAAGAAGTCTGCTGGGTTAGAACCGCGCAGAATGCACATATGGAACTGGAACATGTCACACAGGCCGAACACTGACAACAGTACGGGGTGGGGGTAGAGGGTAGCGACAGAGTAGAACATTAATCTTTGTACTTTTCATGTACACGAGGCAACCCTTCATCGGGTTGTATGGGAAGTACTATTCGGCCGTTACTATGTCGGTGTCCCCGAGAATGCGAGTGACGGTGTTGGCGTGTTGGATGAGGAGTGTTCGTATGTATCCATGCTTCTCGTGCGTTCAGTCCTTGTACTTCACGCTCAGAGAGGGTCCCCAAGGGGATGGGGGCGTAAACGAGGGCAGTCGACTCGACATGGGAGTCCGCGCAAGGGGTAGAAGGAGTGAGATTGGGTAGAAGATATATGCGCTGGAATGCTCCATCTTTGGGCTGTCTTGACGGGAGGTCTCTTGAAATGCGGGAGAGGTGCAAATAATAATTTGACACTACAATGACGAGATGCAGCTGCGAAAATAATAATTTGTCATCAGATGTCGTTCGAGTCTTCCATTCCGGAGATCAAGCTCACCCGCACGACAATGGCAACAAACATAACGCCAACGAAAACCATGATGGCCCTCTCGAGCCATTGCTCGCAGTTCTCTGGGCTGAGTCCCATCTCGGCCATATCGCGCATAAGGTCGCCGTGTCGTGAGAACTCCTCGCAAATTCTGGAGCGGACCGAATGATAGCTGAAGGAGGCGTATGTGACAAAGGCGGTAAAAATAGCACAGGATGTAAAGTCTGCGGCCGAAAAGTCGCGGTAGAAACGAACATATTCTGGTACACCCTACAAAACAGAGGGAAGTCGACATAACATGATTAGTGGCGCTCCCGATTACTAAGGCGAATAGTGCCGACCTTGACAATACCAGTAAAACCGATGGTGCTAGCCACGGCGGCGGTGACGAAGTATGCTGCGGAAACGCCTCCGAGAAGACTGAGGCTGTTGACGGTCCAAGGATCTAAAGACCCTTCCCACTCACTCTCGGAGTCCCATTTTAGGGAACGCCAGAGGGTAAAGACTTGAATTGCAAGAATGAGGTTGACAAGAGCCCCTATGAGCGAGGCTACTAAGACCACGATCCTATTCCGACGCGGCATGATGAGAATCAAGGAAAGGGAACGAGGGAGAGGAAGAAAGAAAGAAAGAAAGGAAAGGGGCAGATACGGGACACGAGCAAGGAAGGAAAGGCAACGACGGGAAGAACGGGGGTCGGAACGAGGATAAGATGACTAATCCTTCGCTCAGATAGTGGCGTGTGGGTTCGATCATATCATCCATCATTACTAAAATCAATGACAAAACGAAAATCTTGCAATACGGTATTACTGTATACGTAAAGTCGTTACACAACGCTAGATAGTCCAATATGGTTCTCGAGTCCTATACCTCAACGATACGGTGATCTACCCAACGCGCCTTGTCACTCGTTCGGCGTTACGCAAGATGCTCCGAGGACCACGCTTGGTAACGGCCCAAAGGAAGACCAGAATGACAATGATAAACTGCGCCCACAGCCAGAGCTCTATCACCATTTTAGTCACCCGACTTCTCTTCGGCTCCAACGGCGCGACGGCGCCTCCTGAGGTCCTCTGTAGCTCATCCGTAGTGTCAACTCTGACCAAAGCAAGGTTCTTTTCTTCGTCGGTCATCGTTTGAACTGCAACGGCGGGCTTCAAAGCAGTTATGGCCGAGCGGTTTCCAGACTCGGGTCCATGCCGACTAGCATGTCGCCTCACTGGCGTGGTAAAGTGTAAACGTCTGTCCACCCAGTAGTGCGTTCGCGCCCGTATCGTGTCTGAAAGGCGGTGCGGATGATCCGTTTTGCGTGTCATCCTTTGAGGTGTTTTCTCTAGGTCCTGACACGGCTTGAGTGACTGTGGTTCATCCGGCAACGGGTTGGAAGACAATTGGGTATCATAGAGAGGGGTCGTAGGCGTAGGAGTGGTGGGGCGCGAGGGTGCTGACGGTCCAGAGAGGAACACATCATAGAGGCTGCTTGAACGCAGGTGGTGGTTTTCCGCGTAGTCGCCACCGTAATCGCTTCCCAATTCACTCCCAAGTGTATGGGTATGAGAGGCTTGCTTAGAGGGGACAGGGCTGCAAGCAGGCAGGTCTAGTAAGGAGAGTGCTGGAGAGGAGGAAGGATCGTTGATAGGTATTGAGGGTTCTGCACCATCTATAGTCTGTTGAGTTGGGGTATCGAACAGCCCGACGACTGTTTTTCGGGCTTTCAGCGGGACACTCTTCATAGGCCCGGTACTGCGCGCTGTGTCGGGTCCTGGACCCTTCCCAAAGCTGGACATGGGGAGCTGTCTGAGGTCACCGTTGATAGAGCGGCGCAAACTTTGAAAGCGCATTGTTACGTCAGAGTCCTGCACAGGCTGGCCATCGCACTCGGGCTCGCCGTCCTCAACAACTTCGAGTTCGACGTCGGCCTGTTCGTCGAGGAAGGCGTACAACCGCCGAATTCCTTCGGCTTCGATCTGCGCTTCGTGGAGCTTCGTCGCCGTATCACGTTGGCTCTCCAGGATCTGCTCGTTCGTCATTTCGAGCTCGCGGACTTTGGATACAAGCTGGGCGAACAGAGCAGACTCCCCGGCGTGGGGAACGGGTGAAGTGGAGCGGGAAGACCGAGGGGGAAAAGTAAAAGCTTCAAGTTTCGGGGCGTCAGCGCAGGAGTCTGAACCATCCTGAGAAGGCGTCAGGGAGACCGTGTCCGGTGCGGTCGGTAAAACGGGTTTCGCGATGGCGAGTAGTGGCGCCGGTCGGCTGCCGCCGCTACTGCCAGGCGCAAAATCGCGCACATCGTTCCCCGTTCCGCTGAACGCCCAGGAGCTTCCGCTATTGGCGCTGCGATGAGCCCTCACCCTTTCGTTCCACTCCTGCTTCCGCTGTTTGGCTTCCTCGTCCGCGCGTTCCGCTTGCAACTGCAGGGCGTCGCTACGTGTCCTATATTGATCGAGCTCCTCCCGCAACACATCGATCTCCTTCTCGAGTTTCCCGAGCCGTCGACGACCCGCAAGGTTCGCCTGTGTAGACTCCACCTCGAGATTCTCGAGCTTCTGGAGGAGCTCCGTGTTCTGGTCGGCAAGAAGTGCGAGATCAGACGGCGAGACCGAGATGCGGCGTGTGTGATAGGCTTTGTGGTATGGTAGGGGGCTCGGCTGGTGTTCAGGTGTAGGAGCAGGCGAGGAGGCTGGGGTGGTACGAGGGGTCATAGTAGAGGCAGTAGGTAGACGTGCGAGAAGTGCCTTGTGTTTTTTTTCTAGGGTTATATTACTGTGGTATAGGTTTTTCGACAGCTCTGAGGTCATGGACAGCTCTGCGGAGCGAAGTGAACCATCAGTTCATATAGGGAAAAACCGACGCCTTACCCCTCTCACGATCTCGTATGATCTCATTCGCGCGGACGAGAAGAGATGAAAGTTCTTCCCTTGACCTTCCGTTAATCCATTCCTCGATGGCAGACGGAACGGCACCAGAAAAGACGTCATTTGCCAACGCGTGGATACGGCGGGCGGTGACAGAGCCTGACAAGCTATTCGGTTCTGGAGATATCAAGGTTTCGCCATATGGAGGAGGCGGGGATGGCTTCTTGTAAGAAGGCGTGCTCGTGCTCATGGTAAGAGCGATAAGATTGGTCGTTACGATTCGTCAAAGGAGTGTATCTCAAGTATCTAAGGTGGCTAACACCGGTCTGACTTTTGAACCGGACTGTTCCTGGGCAGCTCGGGTACTACAGTATGATCGGGACCTACATCATACACGATTGAAAAATGATTGCAAGATTACACTATGACTTCTGTGATTGTGATCCGAATGATCCAAACAAATGAGGTGTTGTCGAGTTCTGACCGAACGTAAATCCTCCTCCCGTTGCGGCGTTCTTTGGGGCCCCAAACAAAGGCTGCGTAATAGGCCCAGAACTCTGCAGGTTCTTTGCAGCGGAATCGCTGAACACACTTCCTGGAGTAGGAGGAACTGCCGAGGGAGTGGAGCCCGACGCTCCAAACGTGAATGCAGTGGGCGCCTTTCCTGTTTCGGATTTCGGAATTCCTGTTCCTGGCACCGCACCGAAAGAGAAAAGGGGCTTCGCATTTGCTGGTGAGAATGATATCGATTTGGCACTTCCAGTATCCGGAGCCTTTGCCTCTCCGTTGGGAACCCCAAACAGTGTTGCGGAACTGACTGAAGCTGCTTCCTTTGGACCAGACTGCCCCCGACTTTCCATTCCGGCGTTCTCGCTAGGTTTGATGCCGGACGCTGAAGGCACCCCATCGCTTATGGCAAAACTTCTGGGTTTTCCATTGCCTTCCACCCCAAACGTTGAAGAAGACGAGATCGATGGGGCTATTGCTGTACTTGAAGCAGTTGTGTTGGAGATACTTGTGACGGGTTGCACAGATGGTACGGACGAACTCGTTGACGTGCCAAAATTGAATACCGACTTCGGTGGATTAGACGGAGCGGGGGCTGCAAGGGGGTTGGATGGAGAGGTGCTAGGCGGTTTGTTTGAAATCCCAAAATTGAACTTCGGTTTCTGTAAATCGCTAATGCCTCCTGTTGGGGGGGCAGCAGGGTTGGAGCCATTGGTGGCGGTCATAGTGGAGTTGGAGGGCGGCGGGAACGAAAAAGTACCGCGAGGTTGAGCGGATGGGCCATCACCTTGAGGAGTGAGTGAGCCATTCGCGATAGGGGCATTCGCCGGCGCCTTCGTTTGTCCGAATGTGAACGACGAGGGAGGAGCTATGGAGCTATTCGTGTTCGAAGGTGGCGGCGCCGTCAGAGGTGGTGCACTTTGTGCAAAGAAGCTGGAGATGGCCGGGTTAGATGGCGGAGGGCCACTACCGGGGGGCGTAGGAGCCGGATTATGGGTTGCAGAGATAGGCGCGGCAGGGAAAGAGAACGAGGGACCAGGGACCGCAAGGGTCGTCTTATTTTCAGGTTTGCCTTTAGTCTCACTTGGGCGAGTGTCCAAAGACGAAGTGGGTATCTTGAAGAGTGAGGGGGTATTAGTAGAATCAGCGACCTGAGTATCGGCTTTCGGAGGCTGGACCACAGAGAACGCAGGCAGAGTTGTCTGGGTGACCGGAGGCTTTTCATCGGACTTTGAGAGTGTCGGAGGGGGGGGCAATGGCAAAGCAAGTGTGGCCTTTGCAGCTTCGACAGCCTTTGCTTCAGCGTCTGCTTTTGCTTTTGCCTTTTCTTTTTCTTCCGCTTTCCGACGTAAACGCGCTATCGCCTCTGCTTCGATTTCCTGCTTCTCCCATTTCGAATAAGACCTGGATGGGCGCAACTTTGGGCTCATTTCCACAGGCTTCACCGCCGAACTACTATAGAGCGACGAGACACGGCGAGCGTACTGGGGTGGCGGAGGAACAGAAAACAATGCTATACGAGGACTGGCGATTACAGAAGAGTGGCCAGAAATGCGGATTTTGCGAACGGGGCTGCCAGCGTTAGATGTAGAAGCCCAGAGAAGTTGCTTGCCGGCATTCGATGAAGTTCCCTGCTCGCGATTAGGATATAACGATCATAGCAACGTTGATACGCACTACACGATCGTTTGGCATCTCGGGCTCAGCTGAGGACTTATCCGAGTCTTGCCATGCTAATTCATGCGCTTCTTTTGCAGCCGTATATTGTTCCTCAGTATACCATCGCTCGACGATCGCTGTCACGGATGCAGACCGATCCGGATGCTCAGAATCAACAGGCTAACACCAGATGAGACACATTCACCTGACACAGACAAGGCTCACCATATTGAATTTCAGGCGGTCCACTTTGATAAGTACCTTCCGTAGTCTCTGTCCATCAGGCCCGACCCTGAACTGAACACCGTGAGCTTCCCATTCCTCCCCAATGCGCCGACCTTTGCACAACGGGTCCTTCGATGTCTGCACATCTTCCGCCGATAAATCGGTGTCCGACGTGGCTGACCTGCGGCGGAATGCCCTTCCCTTTGCCCTTGGATTACCATAATCGGTGTCCACACCTGGAGAATCAAGATCCCGACCGCGTTTTTGACCACGGAATATGTTTGTCGATTTCCGTTGTCTCCGCTTACGATGGCGAGAAAGCGCGGAATCGACATCTTCGTTGTGAGTCATGTCGTCGTCGGCCCCAAAAGTTGATTCCACCTCCGTGCGGTCACGTTTCTTGGCCCCGCGAGAAGTTTTGACATCCGATCCGTCGACCTCCATTTCAACGTCATCATCCCTCCGCACGTACTTCTTAAGGCGGCGACTCGACGCCTTTCGACGCCTTTTGTCGTGGCGATTCTCCTGTGAGGACCGCAGGTCACTATCGTCGCTCGAGTCTGCCACCCGCTTAGACTTCCTTGTTACAGGCGCTGTGTCCAATTCTGTACTGGAGTCGTGACCAACGTGATCACTACGAGGATTTTAATCATAAACCACTACAGGTGGGTTTGAATCATACCTCTCTAGTTTGGTTTCATGTTGAAGCCTTTGCTTCTCGTCGTGGGAAGTATTATAAGCATCCCCTCGAGGTGGAAGTCGAAGACGGGAGTTTGACACGTCTGAATGTACAGAGGGGAAGGGGACGCGTGATGGCTGATTAGGTGTACTGCTAGAAAATGGTGACCGTTTCGCGCTGAAGAAAAAAAAAACGAAAATCAGAATCAGAACGGAACCCGCTGTGAAAATACATACATCGGTTTGTCACTGTCATCATATCCGGAGACGCGAAGGGTAACAGGCGGAATAGTTTGTTGAGGGGGTAGGTCGTAAATTTCCCCTATCAAATCCATTACAATTGCAGGGTTCACTGAGGATGGAACAACGCACCTGTTCTTGTTGGCCCCTGGCTGGCAGGATCTGACTGGTTGAGGGTTGACACAGTCCGCATTCTATCCTGCACTTTCCTTTTATCTTCCTGAACAAGTCTGGCGGCAGCATAGGCCACATTGAAAGGCCGCTGGTCGTGGTCCGGAATTCCGTATCGCCGACGCATAGATCTTATTAGTACCAATTTGAGCAAGATTCAAGACGGGGTAGACACGAAATACGCATACAGTTTGTAGTGCCTTTCTTTCCATCGTAAGAAGAAAGTCCGACCGTGACGGAAGGCGAGCAGGAAGAAAAGAGTGCACACTCCAAGTGCGCAAATCTTGAAGAGAGCAGAGAAGCCAGAATGACGGGCAACTCTTCCACGACCAACGGGAAGGGCGCCGCCTAGTATATCGGAAGATTCAAACTCGATATCGGGAGCCATGTCGGGTAGGGGGTTTGTCAAGCGGAGGCGGGCAGCCAGGCCGAGGAGCTGAAGAGAGAGGTGACACGGGCCGTGATGAGAAAGACGCGTGGTTGTTGGTTGAGGGAGAGACGCGCGTCTCATTTAGAGCGGAGTGTGAAATTCATAAGCCTTCTTTGTCGGTGTCTCGTCGTGTCTTGTCTCGTCATTTCGCATTACAAGCAACTTGCATGATCCGATTTAGTTCAACTGTCTTGTTCGACTCCGTTCCCACTCGCTTCTGCCTAGGGACATGGCGAACAATGCTTTCGTCTCCTCTACTGGTGAAGTGGAAGAACAACTTGCTAGCGCTTGGTCCACGCTTGAATGTCCTTTGATATGTGGTCATTCGAGTACTAAACCAGGGTCGTACATCACCACAGTAGATAAATTCCGTTTTGACCGCTGTTGTATATTCATCATGAAGAAATTATCGTTCTCAACGGAGTGTTTGAGTCTGTGGGAACTAAATCCGCAAATGGCCGAACCATTATTAAACACCCGAAGGAACTCAGCGCCTCCACCAGTTGCACCTCTCCCTCTCAAGAGCTTTACCTTCCATCACTACCATGTCCACCAAGGTTGTTTCCCTCGACGATTTACGCCAGCATACAACTAAGGAGAGTATATGGGTACTCCTCAACGGAAAGGGTCTGTTTCACTGTTACCCTCCTCTGATGCTCAATGCGTCTGACTATCCTGCAGTGTATGACGTGACAAAATTCATAGACGAGGTTTATCACCTTCTCGCCTTCTTATCCAGTGTAACAATAAAACTCACACAACTCGTAGCATCCTGGGGGAGACGAAGTTATTCTTTCTGAGGCTGGTCAGTGATTATCTTCCCATTGAGGGTACAGTCATTCACTCCATACTAAAGGCAAGGACGCCACTGAGGCGTTTGAGGATGTCGGACACTCTGATGAGGCACGCGCACTCTTACCGGGATTGTTAGTCGGAGAGTTCGAGAAGGGTCCTAATGTAAATCTTATCCTTTTTCCATCATTCTTCTTCCTCATGTGGTTCGCATACTCCAGGAGGTCAGGGCAAAAGTATATCAGTCCACCGCTGCTGCCGCAGCCATGGAGAATGCTGTTGAGCAGACGTCCAAGTTCGTCTCTAGCAGCCTTGTCCTTCCTAACCTACTGACTTGTTGCATTCAGCGTCTTCTACTTCGTACCCCTGGCCGCTCTTGCTGCTTACTTTGCATGGAGATTCTATTCTTGAGGATAAAATTATGGTTTTGCCTACTGTTTGCTATGCTTTCATACCGCTTCTAGTTGTACTTTGTTCCCACTTGCTAGATCCGGGGCAAATATGGCTAGTATATCCAACTTACCATTCAACGTAATTCAGTGCTTTCGAATAGTGGCACTATTCAAATTCACGTCGTGCCCTTCAGTGCCACGTTGACCAATGATCAGCCTCTGATTTCCCAAATGAGCCGAAGGCGCAGACGTGTCGTGTTTTCCGTATACACTGGTCTGTATGATGAAAACGATGCAGGAGCCGGAACGAGACAAGTGCGACTAAGCAAGACCCCAAACCCCAGCCCGCTTCACACCCTCTACCAGTGCATCTACGTTACCCAACATCAGTCCTAGAAACTCTTTCTTTTGCTCCGTCGTCTTGACAGTATCCCGGTTGCCTAGTTTGGAAAAGGCAATATTTTGCTCGCCTCCGACCGAGGCCCCATCGCTTTCGTGAAATGATGCTGAGTTCATTTTATCATCGCCATCAGGAACGGCTCTAAAATTCTTAAATGGCGAATTTGGTACGCTCAAGGGACGGAGAGGGTCCACCGAGAGCCGAGACACGTGCGACTTCTTTGGTGTCACCGGTAAGAAGTCCACTTCTCTCTGAAGCATGAGAAGCGAGCGTGGTCTTGTAAATGAGTGTGTTGATGATGGCTTTGTTGGGGAGGGTGGTGTCTTTGATGTCGTTGACGAGGATGACAAGGAAGTTTTGGATGACGAAGATGACGAAGACGACCGCGAAGAATCACTCGAAGTGAACGAGTCCTCTGAACCAGATGACGCATTCCGACCGCTCTGCGCGAAGTATGGGAACTTGATTGGGGTGTCGATGAACGGCGAAGGTGACAGGGGCGTGGCTAGTAGGTGGCTTGTTTCAATGGCCGCCCCCGAAAGGTCTGAGCGAGGAGAGGTTTCGTCCATCAGGTAGAAGTACAGAAATTCCAGACACTTCATCCTTCGTAACGGGTTAGGGGAATGAAGATAGACTAGATCAAAGGAATCCACCTGACGTCCCGGGGCGTATGCGCCCGCTTCAACAATTTCACGATGGTTTGGACACCGTTACAGTCTTCGAACACTCGAAGCGAGGGGGAAGAGTCCACTAGAATGCAGAGCAGTGTATCTAACACCGCATTGGGTAAGGCAGACGGAGGTGCTACTTGTTTGTTGTGCGGGTGCTCCTCGCCGGATGCAGCAGGCTGCTTCGGGTTGTGCGACGGTGACGCCAAATGGCGCGAGATCACAAGAAGATCCAGCAGCACCTGCACGTTGGGATGAGCACCAGGAATGTACGTGACAAGACACATTTCCTACGTCAAGGGGATACCTTCGACCGAGGAACACCTTGGTCGAATGGTGTGTGAGGGCAACGCCCTGAATAATGGACAGGGCGCGTGTAAGCTGTGACGTCAATGTAGAAGCCTCTGCCTGGCGTTGACCTGGCAGTATGTCGTAAGTGTTATATACCAGGGCGGTCCACACTAAAGGCGTACCGTCGGAAAGGCCACGCTGTAAGAGCGCATCAAGACGAATGCTTGCCCCTGAAATCCATGGCATGGTACGTGAGGCAACTAGACGATGTGAGCTGGATGGTACAATGATGGTGCAAGCACTGGCTCACCGTTGCACTCAAAGGTATTCTGGAGCGACAAAAATTCTCGTAGTGTCGCAGAGCCTTCAGGGGCCGCAAATGCTTGAGTAGTCAGACGCTCCAAGGTTTCGAGTGCTCGCGACCGTGTCGCCGTGGATGAACGCGCTGATATCAGCTACGACAAGATTAACGCTATGTCGGGAGCTCTGAGGATTGAGCGCGCGATTTCTCACCGCATCCAGCGAGTCTTGAAGGGCTTCGTGTACACTAGCACTAGTGGGGGTGTCGTTCATGACTGGTAGTAAAAGAGGTGACCGTCCAGTGCCAAGTGCAATCGAACTCGTTAATGAACCTTATCACGTGTCCGCGTGGTGATCTTGCCGCGACTTCCCGCCAGGCCCCAGAGTTGCGGTGATACGGCGATTGGGTATTTAGTGCCAGTAGCACGCGAGCCAGTGGCATTACCTTTTTTCAGCGATGGGACCTGTAAAGACGGTATGCTAGCGTCGATCCTACAGTAAATGCCCTTGATGCTGAATCAGTGGCGTTTCAGAGATGGACGCGTCTTATACGCTTCGTCGCTGCGGAGACCTCCAAGATCCACATCGGTCAACCAATAGACCCTCAGCTCGATGGTGGGAGCTCGGTCTTTCGAACCTATACTCAAAATTCACCATGTATCCTCCAGTTGGTATAGCCGTCGCGAACAACAAACAAGTTTTGGCCCATGAGATCCTGGGTTCTCCTTTGGACCCTGCTGCTCAGCTTACGAAGAATCTACTTAGCGTAAAGACGCTGCTCTCCCCATTGTCCAGGGAGCAGATCGGGCTTGCACGCTGTCTTGGGCTGAACTATGCCGACCATGCTGTCCGTAATGTGTTTGAAGCACCCATGTCTTAGCATTGGCATTAAAGCCGTCATTTAGGCCGAGGCTAACATGAAGAAACCGAAGTAAGTACTCTCTCGTTACGCTCCGATCGAACTGATTTATCCTCCCCCGGTCTCTCAGCGCACCAATCCTTTTCTATAAGCCGCCAACGGCTATCACAGGACCAAATGCCCCCATAACCATCCCAAGGGCTGCTCAGCCCGTCTCGAAGCACATTCCTGATTACGAGGTGGAACTGACTATCGTCATTGGAAAGGCAGCAAAAGATGTCTCAGAGAAGGAGGCCCTTGACTATGTGTTAGGCTATACTGCGGGCAACGATGTGCGTGATGGAGGAATGGAATGACCGAAATTCCGCGTTTCTGACGAATAATTGTAGGTGTCGTTCCGCTTTCACCAGATGAATGTTTCTCAGTGGGACTTCTCAAAGGGCTTTGGTAAGCCAACCCTCTCGCCGTTCTCTCTGACGACGCTTAAATCTACCCATTGGCCAGACAACACCGCGCCAATAGGGCCATGTCTTGTTGCTGCTTCTGCGATTCCCGACCCTCAAACCCTATCGTTGAAGACGGTTGTCAATGGGCAGGTTCTTCAGGACGGAACAACTGCGTGAGTTTAACGCCGTGTCACTTGACTCCGTTTCCTACATGAATCGTAGCGACCAAATCTTCAATGTTCGGCAAACCATTGCCTTCCTCTCTCAGGGGACAACCCTTCAGCCTGGCTCAATCATCCTAACAGGAACACCGAAAGGAGTCGGCTTCGTCAGGAAACCACCATTGTATCTGAAGAACGGGGACATCGTTCAAGTTTGGATTGGTGGTGGAATCGGAACACTAATCAATCCAGTGGTGGAGGAGAGTCAACGTTCAGTGTCGGGCAAATTGTAATGGGGCACGGGCTTATACCAGCGAATGATTCATGGATGGTACACTCCGTCACTGCGTGCTAGATGCTGTGATGTGCTCGAAAGTAGTGGCCAGAGACTAAGGTCGTCAAGTGTAAGATCACAGTCCACCAAATGTGATGAGCTTAGTGTTCATATACTCCTCGATTCCGTGGCCGCCTTCCCGACCTAAAATGGCTCAAGATCGGCAGTTTTGGTTTTATGGGAAGACTTACCAATACCACTCTCTTTTATACCCCCGAAGGGAATGACCGCCTGCGAAATTAGTCCCGTGTTGGTCCCCACCATACCAACTTCCAGAGCTTCGGCAACGCGCCACACTCTTCCGACATCCCGTGAATACAAGTAGCCCGCTAACCCAACACTGGTGTCGTTAGCGAGCCTGATAACTTCCTCTTCAGTTTCGAACTTTGTGATCGCCGCGACAGGTCCGAAGGTCTCCTCGTCATTGATTAAGGCATTCCGGGGCACATCGGAGAGAATCGTAGGCGCAAAGAAAGCTCCTGGCCGATCGATGCGACTGCCACCGACGAGGATTTGGGCACCCTTTTCAACGGCATCGTTGACGTGCTTGCTGGCCTTCTCGACGGCGCGGTCATGAATTAGTGGCCCATGGGTACTAAGAGGTAGAGATTTGTCAGATAATAGACGCCAGTGTTGATATACTGCGTACATTCCCTCCTCGAGGCCATAGCCAACATTGAACGCAGCGACTCGCTCAGCAAGACGAGAGGCGAACTCGGCGTGAACGTTAGATTGGACGTAGATGCGATTCGCGCAAACACATGTTTGTCCGCTTCCTCGGAATTTGCAGAGAATGGCACCTTTCATCCAAGATAAGGCCAACGACTTGCGATCACGATCAGGTAGCCCACCTTCAACAGCCTGATCGATATCCGCGTCATCAAAGACGATAAATGGAGCATTTCCCCCCGCTTCGATGGAAACCCTGAAGAAACATCTCTTCACTACTGGTTGAGAAGTTGCCAAATGGGCGCATACTTCTTGATAGTGGACGCCGCCATCTTGTATAGTAGTTTGGCTACCCGAGTTGAACCAGTAAAAGATACCTTCTTTACGACCCCGCTTTCGCACATCTCTTTTGAGACGTCACCGACGTTCTTCTCTGTGGTAACGACATTAATGACACCATCTGGGACGCCGGCTCTCCTTCCGAGCTGCACAATCCACTCAGAAATAAACACCTGAGTTCTACACCGGAAACAGGACCTACCTCCGCCAGGGCTAATGCAGAAAAGGGAGTCTCAGGTGGGGGTTTGATTACGGTTGTGCAACCAGCAGCCAAAGCAGCGCCTAATTTCCGGGTAATCATCGCAGATGGGAAATTCCAGGGGGTAAGAATGGATCTAGTGACAAGGTTGTGAGATTCGTCAGCGAACGATTCCGACTGCCGACGCACACGACGCCTGGACATATTCTTAGTGTCAAACGGTAGGTACAATAGAAGATAATCACCGATAGGTTGTTTGATGACGACATTGCGAATGTTACCGAAAGGCGAAGGAATGTGCTCTGACGATGACGGTTTGTGAGCAAATAACAAAGAATAACCTCTCACTAACCGCCATATGTTCGGACAGCCTCCCCGGCTGACCAATTGCTGATTATCTCTAGTATTAAGGCGAGCACAAGACAACCCACCGAACCACTATCATATCCAAATTTAGCTAAGACAGTTAAGGATGGCCGACATGCTTACCTCGATGAAAGAGGCACTGTAAGCATTTTCACCCTGATGATGTTTCGATCTGAACTGAATGTTTTTTCCCGTATTGTTGCCACCCACCTTTGCCTCAGCCAGCGTCTTGCCATTCTCAAGCGTCTGCACACGATGAGCGTGAGTGTATCTATGCAATGAGCAAGAAAAGACCCACAATTATACGAGCGAGATCATCTTCATGCTCCTTCATCAGATTGTAGAACTTCACGAGGATGTCGTGACGTTGCTACCACAACGTCGTGTGAGATTGCAATACTCTTGGAAATACCTTTCAAAGTACGGAACCGCACCTTGGCGGTTGTTCTACCCCATGTCACAAAGGCTCGTCCTGCGGCATCAATGGCTTCTTTCGTCTCCTCTAGGCCCATTTCTGGCACAGTTCCGAGTTCCTCTCCAGTAGCCGGGTCTAATCGACAGTGAGCGGAGGATTCACTAGAACGACGAGATTACGTGCTGAAGATAGGGATCGTGGCACCACTTTTAGCGTCGACCCATTTGCCACCAATGAGTCCCTGATTGAACAGTAACGACGGCTCTCTGAGACCAAACTGCTAAGAGATCAAGCAGATGCGGCAACACGTCAGGAGGAGGGCTGCTGACTGATGAAGTGCTAGCCATTGTGGCGGAGAGTGAGAGTCGATTTGTGAGTCTCTTAACGGGAAAATAACACGAGCTTATTGCGCCTGTCAAGGTCAGGCGAGACGTCTTATAGGAAAGTTGCATGATCACGGCTTGGGGCAGGTACTGAATCTGCTCCGCAACACGTCAACAGACGGTCACCGATCTACGTCAACACGTACCCCAAAGCAGACGCGTCTCCGAAATCACGTGTGCCAGTGCACTCAGGCCGTGAGATGATCGACATAGACTCGGGCCGAGATCTAGTGCGACTAAAGTGAGACGTTGACTCAGTCCCATAAATTATTAATCTATATGACCATTCTAACCCTTTACTAGCTCTACTACTCAGGTTCTCTTTCCTTGAATAAACCCACCAAGCTCGAGAGCGTCCCGTGCTGCTTGGTTAATATTCTTAAACCTATCCGCGCCAAGTAATGTTCCACCGAAGTATCGGGTGACAACGACCAACACGTCCTTAACGTCCTATGGGCGAGTGTTACAGCGGGACGGTCTAACGGAAATGGATTTACGCACTAATATTTGTAACAGATGGGCAAGGCGACCTCCTGCAGCCGACTCACCGTCATCGTCATTGTCTGGAAGAAGGGGGCAAACCGTTGGGAAAGGACCGAGACAAGACGGTGACAACCGACCTTGGTGTAATACGTTGCCTACCTGACACCTCCAAGCGTTGATTACCGGGTGAGCTGCCTTGGCTACTCGTCGATCTGCCATAAGGAAGGATAGGATTGCCGGTACCTGCCATAATCCTCGTTCAACGACTAGACGGGTCTTGTCAGGTGTAATCACCTGGTTTGGGTCAGATATTCGGCAAGCCCGGCCAACAAATGCACTTTTGCGGTCTATTATAGGCTCCGCCTCGAATAGCTGGATTCCTTCTGGTAATGCAACTGGCTGTATGTCGGGTGAGACGGGGGGCGTAGCACTACCACCAACTTCAGGCCCCTTGACCAAGTCCAAATGACTTTGTTCGCGTAGTGCTTCGCTTGTCTTCATAGACTCTAACCGTCGTTCATACCAGCGGACAGTTCTTTCGAGCACATTTTCCAAGCCATCAAATACGCAGACTACTCCAGGTGTCCATTCCATCCCGTTGACGGACATGAAGGTTTTGATTATCGAGCCGAACAACTCTGCATCTACGCCGAAAGCACCGACATAGCGTGAAAGGAGCTGTAACTGAGGAGGGGACGTCGCAGGGTATGGGTGAGGGAGTGAGACGAGGACTAGGAGAGATATAGCATCGTGGGGAGGTGGGAAGCTACACTTTATTACGAAAAGGACACTGAGAAAGTGGCGAACGATGGTCATACCTCAATGACACCTGGTATCTCACCGTGTGTGACTCTGAGAGAGGAATAGCTCTCTCAGTTGAGGAGGACGGGTGCCAAGGGGAGATTGCCTGATCACCATATATTGACTGGAGCACTGCTCAGCATGAGAATGATGACTACAGCGGGAGAGGGAGGACGGCACCATCCAACTCGGAGATGATAACTTCTTTCTCAGGGATATCTGGCAGAGAAGTCACTACTTGCTCAAAGCCAGAACTGGTGCTGTAGCCGGAGCGGTTCTCTGCCGGAGTACTGGCTGCGTGCATGATGACGAACTCCGGGTTGGTGGCGGCTGAGAGTCGTTGGGAACTTCAAGCTGGGACTAGTAGTACGCGTTGGTCCGGCACGGCACCGGTGGAAGCGTATGCGTCACGGTTTGGCGCTCGGCGTCGCAACATCCGGGTCCGCAGTGTGATTGGGCTATTGGGAAATATCCCTTCGTTGTGCACAAGTATGAAGCGTCCGCGAGAAGACTCTTCAGACGCGCCCTCCCCGTCCGGCCCTAACAACGCGGCCACAGAACGTCCTCCAGCAAAGCGGAACAAGGCTAGTCGGGCGTGCACCTCGTGCCGTAAACACAAGACTCGCTGCGAACTGTTTGAACCTTCAAGCCCCCACTCTCGTTGTCATCGCTGTGATGTTCTGTCCATCGCCTGCTCGTTTGAAACCAACGCCCCATCGAATCTCGTGGTCGATAACCCTCCTGTGACAAACGCCCGCCGACATATCCTCAAACCCGCCTTCTCCGCCCCAGAACGAGACCCGAATAAATGTGACGAACCAACTTGCGAACCGACGCAATCTGAATTACTCGGGTCAACCCCGCGGTCTAACATGGTGTCCCCATGGGAATTCCACAAAGTTCCCGGGATACCTGATTGGACTGCCGCTCCCATGATGGCTATGTTGACGTTGTCAAAGATGATGGCTTCTAAAGATCGGCCAACCGTACGGCCGGTAACCAATACGGCTTTCACTGAGGTCTTGAGCTGCGATCAAAGGCAGCACCTTCTCGCCCTGTGCGTGACAACTCTTCCGTGATGTTCTCAAATACTCATCAGCATCTTTAGTTTCGAGTCTCGATATGTGCCTTGGCTCTCGCTGCCGCCCGATGCCCTCGGAAATGACCCAGTCCTGGACCTTATCTGTTGTACAATAGCAAGCAAGCACCTGGAACGTTCAATACGCGAGACCATCTTTCCTAGTCTGCGTAAACTCACCGAAGAAGCTATTGTGGGGCACGTTTTTAATCCTACACCTTCCCCTGCGATCATCCAGGCCTTTGCCCTGCTTGCTTTATGGTCTCCGTTCGACAGTTTTTCTCCGTCTTCCTCGGAAACCCACGACAGTCGTCTCATCGCTGCCGCCGCCATCAATATGTGCTCTTCTCTGCGTTTCGATCAAGCCGCCACAGATGAGCAGGTGCTTACTGAGCGCCGCAAGCTTGGCGCGGAGTTGACGCCGCAAGAAGCGGCACTACTCACCGCCGCTGAGCAAAGAAAGCTTCTAGTGAGTTCACCCAGATACGTTCGTTGACTGTCTACAGCTCACTTAAACTACATCCTCCTTTTCAGTGGATGTGTGTTCATAACATAGAGTCCTTGTGAGTTGATATCAACGTTTCTTTACTTTGGGTATCAATTCCTGCCAGAGTATGCTTAGGCACCGGGCGCGGAATATCCTCAAAAATAACGGATAATACGCTCGGGTCAATATACCCACTCAAATTTTCAACACTCGAAGATGCTCGCCGGACAAGGATGCTATTATCGACGAAGATATTCAATCTCGCAGAGGCGGGTCTGCGACTGGAGTTTTCCGAGGATCACGACAAATTTGAAACGTACTGTGATGAATCGGCCCAAATGTTATATCGGTTTGACGGCCTTCAAAGGGTTGTTACATCCGTGCATGGTGATATAATACATTTTGGGTCTATACCATCTCGAAACTAACTTATTTCATCAGTGGTGACGGATATTGAAGTGTTTTATTCTCACATGCTCGTCGTCTATTTCTACTTTTGCCGGTTGGCATTTGTAGTGCACACACTACATCATATGCGGGTTCACATCCCTCCCTCCACCGCCACATGCGGATTGGCCGCCTTCTTTTCGTCCAAACTACCCCGCACCGGACGCGGGTTCGCTCTTACATGCGCTCGTGATGCCCTGGCCTCAGCAGAGTCATTGCTAACGACAATTCTCTCCATCGCGGATACAGAACTCCTGGCGACCGCTCCGGATTCCGTATATGCCATGATTTCGTTTGCTGCGGCCTACGTGACGTCGGCAAAGTACTTACTACTTCAGTCGAGGGGTACGCGACATCTCCCCGGCGCCAGCGACGAACTCCTCGCACGCACAGTCAAACGCCTACAGGTGGTATCCTTGTGTGCGGACGACAACGCAAGTAGGTGCGCTCGAGTGGTATCCAGATTCGTTGATACGTGGTACGAGAAGCTGAGCGCCCACGACGCCGAGACCACGGGGGGAACTCCAGCCGAGTCTGGTGATTCCCCTCGAGGTGCGCCGGCAGTCTCTTCGATTTCGAAGGCGAGCCATGACGGTGCTAGTTCAGAAAACACTCCAGCAGAACCATCACCTGAGACCACTTCCTCCCTCACCGGGTTTGACTACATGTTCAGCCTCGATCAAGACACCCTGTTCAGCCCAGATTTCTGGCAATATCTTACAGAGGCGCCCGATATGCAACCCGACATGAATACATCGTGTGAGTGACACTTTGCATTGCCGTCGACTGAAGGCCCAGAGTTTACTAAATCAACGTGACAGACACCCTATAATTCATGTCAGTATGGGTGTATTAAGGCGCGTGTATATGTATCCAATATGATCTCTATCTTGAAAACTTAATGTGGATACTCGCACTGTACATTATTTATTTTAACTCGAAATGAGCCATCAGGTGCTTCGCGTGAGCGCGTTAACGCCCATGTTAACGTAAGTGGGACTTGCCAGTGCTCCTCTCGATGGGCAATGCAGTGACACTCAAAAAAGATAGAAACGCAGTATATGGTAGTACTAGCTACATGGTTACTCTGGTATCTAACGATAATCGGATTTAGATTGCCCTGCCCTTTTCACTATATGGCCTCCCCGCTCCAGGAATCAGGGTCGATGGGGTCATGTGCCAGCTCGGGAACCAGACTCACGTTGCCCTGACGGAAACCTTGACGGAAACGCATCAACACCTGCCAGTGACCAACTGAGTCTTCAACTTGTACTGCCTCAATGAGCTCTTATCTAGCATACCACATTACACTTCAGACCGCCTAGACAAGAACTACGGATTGCTGTAGCGGTTCTATCGAGGTGCTAATGCTACAAGTAGTCCAACGCCGCCCATGTACGAAAGTAGAAATATCGATGCGGGTTTCATATTCGCCAGCAACCCAGATATTACTTGGGCGGTGAAGATTTGCCCTATGTATTGGCGGGATCCACATTAAAAGTTCACCTTTACTACCACATATCCATCCCTCGTCGTTGATCACGGAGTGGTTAGTGAAGTCGACGTGTCTTGTAGTTTCCGTATTTCCTGTCGTAGCGTTCAACATATGAATTGACCCACATCCTGATGAGACAATGTACTGACCATCTGGCGAGAATGCCACAGACAAGACCGAATCCATGTGTCCGATACGTGGGCCCGCCTCTGTCTCTCCCATAGTGGCGTTCCACGCACGAATTGTTCGATCGGAAGAGCCTGAGATGACGCGCTGTCCATCTGGCGAGAATGCCACAGACCTGACCCAATCCGTGTGTCCAGTAAATGGGCCTGCCTCCGTCTCTCCAGTGGTGGCGTTCCACACACGAATTGTTCCATCACCCGAGCCCGAGACAATGCGCTGGCCATTTGGTGAGAGCGCCACAGAAGTGACCGGAGCCGTGTGTCCATTAAATGGGCCTGCCTCTGTCTCTCCTGTCGTGGCGTTCCACACACGAATTGTTCCATCATACGAGCCTGAGATGATGCGCTGGCCATCTGGCGAGAATACCACAGACCCGACCGAAGACGTGTGTCCAGTAAATGGGCCTGCCTCTGTCTCTCCAGTGGTGGCGTTCCACACACGAATTGTTCCATCGTATGAGCCCGAGACGATGCGTTGGTCATCTGGCGAGAATGCCACAGAAAAGACCCAATCTGTGTGACCAGTAAATGGGCCTGCCTCTGTCTCTCCAGTAGTGGCGTTCCACACACGAATTGTTCCATCGGAAGAGCCTGAGACGATGCGCTGGCCATCTGGTGAGAATGCCACAGACAAGACCGAATCCGTGTGTCCAGTAAACGGGGCTGCCTCTGTCTCTCCAGTAGTGGCGTTCCACACACGAATTGTTCCATCGTAAGAGCCGGAGATGATGCGCTGGCCATCTGGTGAGAATGCCACAGACCAGACCGAAGACGTGTGTCCAGTAAATGGGTCTGCCTCTGTCTCTCCAGTAGTGGCGTTCCACACACGAATTGTTCCATCGGAAGAGCCTGAGACGACGCGCTGGCCATCTGGTGAGAATGCCACAGACCAGACCAAATCCGTGTGTCCAGGAAATGGGCCTGCATCTGTCTCTCCAGTAGTGGTGTTCCATACACGAATTGTTCCGTCGTCCGAGCTTGAGATGATGCGCTGGCCATCTGGCGAGAATGCCACAGACCAGACCGAAGACGTGTGTCCAGTAAATGGGTCTGCATCTATCTCTCCAGTAGTGGCGTTCCACACACGAATTGTTCGATCGTACGAGCCTGAGACGATGCGCTGGCCATCTGGTGAAAATGCCACAGACCAGACCAAACCCGTGTGTCCAGGAAATGGGCCTGCCTCTGTCTCTCCAGTAGTGGCGTTCCACACACGAATTGTTCGATCGTACGAGCCTGAGACGATGCGCTGGCCATCTGGTGAGAATGCCACAGACCAGACCGAAGACGTGTGTCCAGTAAATGGGTCTGCCTCTGTCTCTCCAGTAGCGGCGTTCCACACACGAATTGTTCGATCGTAAGAGCCTGAGACGATGCTCTGGCCACCCGGTGAGAATGCCACAGAAGTGACCGAATCAGTGTGTCCAGTAAATGGGCCTGCCTCTGTCTCTCCAGTAGTGGCGTTCCACATACGAATTGTTCCATCAGCAGAGCCTGAGACGACGCGCTGGCCATCCGGCGAGAATGCCACAGACCTGACTGAACCCGCGTGTCCAGTAAATGGGCCTGCCTCTGTCTCTCCCGTCGTGGCGTTCCACACACGAATTGTTCCATCGTCTGAGCTTGAGACGATGCGCTGGCCATCCGGTGAGAGTGCAATGGAATGGACCTCGCCCTCAACGTTTGAGATCACCATCTCCGACGCTGGCCAATGAGACAATCGCCCACGTTCCACGCGTAAGATTCGAGGAAACGCGCCTGAATAATGTGCAGAGACAAGAGAACGAGTCGGCGCAAATGGTAAAGCAGAAAGATAGACATGTGGAGCACTCTTTGCCATGGCCATCCCGAAATGCCGTATAAAGACAGAGGCATCGTTGACGAACGACCTGAATTGCTCTAGCTCTGTCTGAGAAACCTTTTGCGATCGTAGCTATTAGTTGTTCGCCTTCCTCATCGAATCAACAATTATACTCACACCTCGACCAGGTGCTAGCCACACATTCAGAGCCGACAACGCTGGCGAAGTAAGACCTACATTGCTCGTCACGCTAAGGGCCTCCAGCCAAAAGAGAAATTTCTTCTCAAAGAAAGTTCGAAGTTGGACAAACAGATCGATTTCGAAATTAATATGTTCCAAGTGATCGTCCCAGAAACGACAGGCATACAATAAAGCGGGTGGGATGTATTCATCAACACGGGAGTCGACGTCTTCGACGTCTTTGTTGGCGAGATATGATGATTCGAGATTGCAGATGTTGAATTTGAGATCTTTGAGCAGTAGACCAAGACAGGAATGGGCCAATTGACGGTGAGCATCCTGAAGGCTGACACAAAAACCACCGCTCTCCTCTTCACTTGTGAGGAAGTCGCGGAATGATGTATGGAGAGGAACCATGGGAAGGTTTTGATCAGCTGAATTGACATTACTCAGCAGTGAGCCGAGGTGACGGAGCATCTCAACAACAGAATCATAATAGTCGCCGTCATTGGAGGTGTGGTATCGCAAAGTGGTCAGGGAACGGATGGAGAGGGGTTCAAATGCAGTAATGAGCTGCCCTATGACAGAGCGGAATAGAAGTCGTGCTTCTTGGTGAATAAAATATCCTTCTAGGACTTCTTTGTACAGCTCGTCCAACGGATCTTGCCTATAGTAATCTACGGTGAGTCTCAAAAGATGCTCTATGCACTTTTTCTTGCTAAAACCAAAGGAACCGGGAGGTTTAAGGATGTACCCGCAGGCAACCGCTGCCCACTGAAACAATCCCTCTGCCTTTATTGCCAGTGCGTTTCCATAATTTCTGAACTCCTCCGAAGGGAGCCTCTCCCGAAGAAAGGCGAGAATATCGTCGTGCGTCTTAGTAGCTAGCTCAAGATCATCCATGTGTTTGATGCGGACTGACGGAGCTCCGACGAACGCAGACTCGATGTCGTGCTCGGGTCGTGAGGTGATGAGCACACGGAAATGGGATGGGAGTTGAGAGAGGGCTTGAGCAAGATATGTGTGTAGGCCATTTCCACCAGTTACATCCCCACTCTCGTCCAATGCATCGATCACAACAAGAATGGGACCAACAATGTGCAGATCCTTAAGTGGTTTCAGGATAAGGGATTCAAACAGGGTAGCATAGTCACGGGTTCCAACTCGAAGAGAGGAGTCGTCCTTTACGACCCTTCCTAGCGCGGTTTTAAAAGTAGGATAGCGGTCGGAGAGGCCGCGAGCAAGAGTCGTGAAGAGGTGATAGGCCTCCCGTTTGGATTGCTCCCTCCGCAAAAAGATGAAGGATGACGTAAGACGATGCATTTTGTCGAAGCGACGTGCGATCTCATGCGCAATCGATGACTTTCCCGTGCCTGCTCGCCCGAAAAGAACGAGACTACGCTCCGAGGCGGGATCGTTCACCCAATTGACAATGAAGTTCAGGAAGGCCGTGCGTGTTCCTGTAAGACAGCCCTTGTCGGGTGTGAATCGCGAGCCAATTCCATATGGGATTTCTCTGATTTTTGCATCTAGTTCTATAATGATTATCAGATCGATTACTCAGAAACCCCCAAGCCATCAGGAATATGTACCGGCGTCTGAAACTTGGCTTGACACCCACTCAAGCCGAGTAGACACCCAATCAACCTTGGCCGAAAGTATTCCCACGTCATCCAGAATCTGGAACGCAGTTATCTCCGTGGTGATGATACCCTGATCTAAGAAAGCCCTTCGATGTTCGATAAGGGCAGCGGACAGGTCCTCAATTTCTTCGGTGGCTCCACCGCCCATATTCTTCAACGTCCGCTTCCCTAAAAATCAAACGTTTACACCGGTCAATTGAGGAGGTGAAGACAGCATACAGAATTGTGGGTCCTTTGCATACGATTGGATAAAGTCACCGCAATTACAAACATCCTGCAGCATGAGAGTAAGGATTTTAGCCTGCTTTGAGTTGGGCTTGATGAATTTCAAAGTGTCTTCGTGGTGCGCGAAATCAAACGCGTCGTGCATGGCTCCAAGTAAGGTTAGGACATTGTCGTCACGTTCATACTGTTCTAGGAGTGTCTGGCACCCGAGCAAACATAGCATAAGTGTTTCCTTCCGACAATAACGCAGACAGATGCACCTCGGGAATGGCTGAAACCAAGTCATGTGCCATCTTTGCAAACGGGTGGAGCTGAGAGCGAAAGTCAGCTCGGTCGAGGAGAGGTGAAATGGATATTGCGCGCACTTCCGCAATTGGACTAACAGTGTCCATCACCCACTTGATTCTACTAATAGCCCCTTTCCATGTATTGGCTCGGTCAATCGGCTTCTTAGCTCCGTCGGCGCGACGGAGAGCAATCAGAGCCTTCTCGGTAGGCGACATCTCTGCCTGGCCATCCGGCATAGGAGTGCCAGTCTCGACGGAAGGGTGATCTGGCGAGGGTAAACGAGGTTCGGGGGCGGTGGACTGAATGGGACCCCCGGAGTCTGGTGCCATAGAGGGCTTAGTAGCTTCTTCTGCAGAAGTGTCGTCTCCTTTGGTCGGTATTTCCGGGGGGTTGTTGGGAATGATCGGAGGGGGCATGTTCGCTGACACAGTGATCGTCAAGTAGAGCGTGACTGGGTGCGTCGACTGTCCAGCACCCCTATCGCCATTACTGAGAATAAAAAGGATATCTACACGCGAGATGTTTCAGTTAGTTGAACGCAAGGTTGAACGAACGGGAAATTTAAACAAAGACGGACCACTTTGGGACGCGACAGGTATCGATATCTCGTGCGTTCCGATAACGATATCACGGTGTGCGAACCGCTTCTCATAAAGACACAGTATAAGATGCGAAGACCGTTGTGTGGAACTGAACTGAAGTTTTAGCCGAAAAATGAGATTGAAAACGGAAAATCCTACAAGGCACCAAGCCTCTGGTTCCACTGCACCATTTGTCCATCAATCTGGACGTTTTCCGTCTTCTTCATTGTTGCATGATTGGTTACAGTGACAAAGAACCGTCTCTTCAGGCCAAGCTGTTTCTTGATACGTGGAACATTATGGGCTCGGAGGACTAACAAAGAGAACAAACGGTTATCAAGGCATCAACGAATTAGGATTTAAGTACATACCAGTCACCTCAACCCGTAGCTGGGATAGGCTCCCGGAGATTTGAGTGCTATCCAAGGACGGTTCTTGAGCGAGCATCGCTACGGGATCGACGCACCCTCTTCCCGAGTTTTGCGGTGCCGAGGGACCCAAGCTGGCCCGTGTAGTGGGTCACTATCAAGAAACTCACGGGCCAACTGCCAGTTACGCACGAATTCAAGAACATTTGCTCGTGCTCCACATCTTGTGCAGCGGCCATACTGGATTGAAGAGTGTTTTGGGGGTTAGAGCGAGCGTGCGATTCGAGCGTCTAGCCACGCTGTGGCATTCTGACTCCCACGGCTGTCAAGGGTGTTGTCCTGGCTGGGAACATACTTTGTTGCCGGACGTGACCACTTCATCCCACTCGATGTCGCGTGGTCGTTTTGTGCCGAACGGGGATCAAAATTACGATTATGCTGCCTATCATGACGACAGTTCTTCGCCCTTGCGCTCGCTTTCGTCCTCGCTCACAACACGGTCCTACGTTTTCTCCTTCGCCAGAACAGGAACAGGGATGGACCCGGCATTGGCGGGCTCGTTCACGTCCGCAGCGGCGGCGCTAGCATAAATGCGACCTTCGGGGGAGTGACCATGCTCTTCTCGCGTCACCTCAAGTCCCTCATCTTGATCACTTGACCTTTGGAAGTTCACACTCAAAGTACTCAACGTTTGACCATGCCGAGAACTTCAATTGGCCTCGACCTCATCCATTATCGCTCAGGACGCTTGCTTACTGTGAAGTTGTCTAACGCAATTGGCTATACCAAATGTTTTCCCATACTCACGCGGCACCCCGGTCCCCCTCGTACTTCTATCAGCACTGCCTGTGCCTCTTGGTGGTCTAAGAACCCGCAAACACCTCAGGTCTACTCTACGGATGGTCTTGAAGACTCCCATACTTTTTCTGGCTCGGGAAGGATTGAGGGTGCTGGACTAGGTGGAGTGTGAAGCACAGAGTAGAGAGATGGTTTCGTTATTCATAGTGTCTTCTTTTCTGGGTATTCGATGTGTGTGAGTGAATAAAGCCATTTTACAACCAAAAAACCTGCCAGAACGTCCCCTCGCCGCCCACGTCATGTCTTCAACCATACCACGTCCAACTGATACCGTTATAATCGCCTCATTAATGCGTATCGAGTTCATGAACCTATGATAGCTACAGGAGATAATCGGTTGGACACGTGCATCGGTCGCGCGTCGCTTGTGTGTGCATTCAAACTCGGCCCGCCATCCACTGCTGTGTCCAGTCTGTCTCCTTTGCTAGTGTCACTCTAAGATCATGCAGGCGCAACCCGTTCGAGTAATAGTCCGCTTGCCCTACAACCGACCCGAGCACCCCTTCCCTGATCCCGTCCCAGTGAGTCAATCAGCCAGCTAATTCTAACTGAAGGTCAATGCTTGTCCCCGTTTTCATTCAGGTATCGTGGACCACGGACAAAGAGAACTACCTCTGGGAGATCGTAGCGAAATCTCGTGGTTCCGAGGCAGGCGCACCGGACTGTGAGTGTTCTTGCTCACTCTTGACGTTGGCTCTGGTTGCTAACATCAGGGGGAAGGGAAGGCGCTTGCCACCCGACTCGATGTACCCCTTCCGTATCTACTCTACCGGGCACAGGTACGATACGAGCAGGACCTACGCGGACTTCAAGTTATCAAGGGTTCGTTGAGCCCGCCAAGTGTACAAGGCGGACTACAACATACAGAGGAACCGTCAGGTGCGGGGGATTCCCCCAACCTTCTTCGGAGAAATTCAGGAGCAAGTCGTCGAGATAGCCTGGGCAAGTTGTCCACGTCCATTCGGCTGACAACCCCGCTTGGCGTCCGGGCACGCCTCAACTCGTTGAGCAGCAACTCGCCTTCCCGGATGAATAGACCTTCCTCCTCTTCTGTTCTCACCCTCCGTGGTCACAGGCGCGACCAGACCGTATTTCGACCTGGCACTCCCCTATCTTCCGGGTCGGAGTCGGACGAAGAGGACGAGAGACAAGAAGAGGCCGAACGGCGGTTAGAGGAGCAGGAGGCCTTGGACAAGAAACTAAGAAACTTGCAAACGCTCTTGACTGGGGACAACGTCGGACTTGTGAGCTCCACGAAGGAAAATCGGAAAGGAAAAGAGCCCCAAACTCAAGGACGCGTCGCACCAAGCTCATCTCCTCAAATCTCTGGCGCGAATACTGGTGATTCAAGCCGTAGTAGTCAAAGTGTCTCAAGTGCAAGTTCACCTCGCGGATCTATACCGTCCATACCGTCCCCGCCTCCAGAAAGTTCACAGTCTCTAACAAGCAGACATATCGCACCTGCCAAACCCGCAGCCTCCTCCAGTGCAACCTCACCAGGACCGGGCGCGGGGGTGAAGACGCAGCCCCTTATGCGCTATGGGCCATCAGTCAAGGCGACGCCCGGTTCTTCTACGTCGAGTTTCAGCGATTTGAGCGGTCCGTGCAGGTTTCCTTTTGTTTCAATGTTAGTATAGACCTCACTCAAATGCTTGGGCGTTTAATCAGAAGCGAGTCTAAACTCTGAGTTGGAGAGTGCCTTCTCATCGAATATTCGTACGGGCGGCTCGCGCTTGTAGGTGTGCCAACCAACCGGCAGGGTTGATTACTGAAGCGTTCATCCGTAGCTCGCACTTGTCACCGGCTTATCTTGCTGGGAGAGGGAGTGGTCGAATAGTATAATTGATGGCTTTGGCGGTGGTCCGGACCGGAAAGGTCTCACTTTATTAGGCTTGCTACTCGTCCTGTCTAATACCACCACGTTCATCTATGCGGCTAACATTCGTGAATGATTTCGGGCAAACTTACAGTGTTGATATCGATCCAGACATGGAATTAGAGAATGTGATGGCATTGCTCGAGGCTGAAGTAAGTTGCCCACTACGGGTGGACAGTCCGATCTCATGCTTCTCCTTGCAATAGTCCGGAATTCCGGTCAATGAGCAGAGTATATCACACGAGGGACGGGAACTAAATAATACGAAGGCTACCATGAAAGGACTTGGCGTTCGCGATAACGCGATGCTACTACTGCGAAGAAGGGTCAACGTCGGTGGAAGGTGGGCCATTGGGACGCATCTGGGCATGAAAGGTTACAACGCTTACTAGGTCTCTAGTAGGAGAGCGGAACAAGATGCGGAGACGATAAGATTGCAAATTCTGGGCGATCCCCAACTTATGAGGCAGCTGGAAGAAGTACGGCGACACCGTCCCTTCTTCGCCTTTCAAATCCTGCCTTACCTGTACCCGCTATAGACACAGCCGGAGGTGGCAGCCGCGGTTCGGTCGAACCCCGAGCGGTTTGCTCAACTCTTGAGAGAACTCAGCATGCGCAGGGCCTCCATCGAGCAGCAGAGGCTCGTGGAGATAGAACGTCTCAATGCCGATCCGTACGATGTCGAGGCGCAACGGAAAATCGAGGAGGCGATACGCCAGGAGGCCGTCCTCGAGAACCTGGAGCATGCACTTGAATACTCTCCTGAAAGTTTTGGGCGAGTTACAATGCTTTAGTACGTGAGCGCTTACGTATCTTTAAACGATCTCTACATCATCAATGCCAGCATCCCAGTGGAGGTCAATGGGCATCCCGTCAAGGCTTTTGTAGACAGCGGCGCGCAACAAACAATCAGTGAGTTTGGCTTATTGGCTACCAATTCTATCCCTGATGGCTCCTCAGTGAGCCCTGAATGTGCCGAGGCTTGCGGGTATGGCAATAGTTACTATTTCCTGATGCTATCATGATTTAACAAAGCTCAGACTCATGCGACTCGTGGACGAAAGATTTTCAGGCATCGCCCGTGGTGTCGGTACCGCCAAAATTCTTGGTCGGGTACACAGCGCGCAATTAAAACTTTCGGATCTCTTCCTCCCTTGCGCTTTTACCATAATGGAGGTATGTTATTCTAGATTGGGATCGAAGAGCATTAGCTGGACATGATGCAGGGTCGGGACGTCGATCTCCTGTTCGGTTTAGACATGTTGAAAGCACACCAAGCCTGCATCGACCTCGAAAAGAATGTCCTTCGCATTCAAGGTCGCGAGGTTGGTTTCCTCTCGGAGCACGAACTTCCGGAAAAGAGTCGTGTAGTAGAAGAAGTACTTGAAGCACCAGTCCCAAGTGCCGCCCCGCCGCGGGCATCTCGCGACGGTTTCTCGAGCTCAGGACGGACTTTGGGGGCATCTCCTGCAGCTGGTCCATCACGGTCTCGTGCCCCTCAATCCTCTGTTCCGGCTCAACGTTATTCAGAACGCGATATTCGTATCCTGATGGACCTGGGTGTCAGCAGAGAGGTAGCAATTAGTACCCTAGATGCCGCGGGGGGGAATGTGGATGCGGCCGCATCTCTTTTGTTCTAGAAGGCTTCACCAAACGAGCTATGTCTGTAATTAATGTACATGGATTTATACAAATGCAAAGCGGTGTATGTATGAGGACCCAAGTATAGCACAATATGAAAGTTCAGATAAGGCTGACACCCGTCCGAACCAGACCACCCCGCCAGTTGCGCATGCCAGCGGATCGGCTCTGGGTCCAGTCGCCTTGCATACGCGCAAAGGCGTCCTGGATGTGCTCCGGCCGGAGTGGTGTTCGGGCCTCCGGAGGTTGGACGAACAGCGAGCTCACGGGGAGCGGAATCTCGGCGTCGTCCGCGGAATGTTCACGGCGGCGTTTGTTGCTGGAATCAAGCCCCGGAATATTGGGCTTGCGTTTGCCCAGGAGAGGCGACGCGCTGTGATCCTCCCGAAAGTAGGACTCCTCCAACGCCTTTTTGACGTCCAGCGCTGCGACCGTGAGAGAGCGGACCATCTCGAAAGCGAGGAAGCCGACAATGTCGGTGGTATCGTCGTTGGACTTGAGGTCGAGATGTGAGGGCAAGTTCAGGAATTCCCTGAAGCGCTTGGCTGCGAGGAAGGTCGCTCGATATACTACGGTAGGTTTCAGGGATGTTCCGTATCACGAACCTTTGCGATACGAGAACGATGCTTGTCGACAGTCTGAATAATGTTGATATTCCTCACGCGTCATTTGTTTCGTGACGTCGTCCGCTTCCTGTGTATTCGATCATGAGAGCAAACGGACGTGATACGCTCTGCGAGCCTACCTTCAAGCGTTCGAGCGAGGCCTCTTGCGCTTCCAGATCGTCCTCGTCCTCTTCGTCGTCCGACTGATGACCGCTTTGCTTAACGGCTTCAGAGTATATTGTGGTGACCTCCCACGGCAGCTTTATGGTAATCTTCTGGGCCTTGGCCGTTAACTTGTCTGTTCATGACGGGACATTAGAATAAACCCGCGGGAAGATAGCAAGTGGAAAAGTGAACCGCTCGCACCGTCTGTCCCATCTTCCAGCGTCTCTACCTCAACTCCTGCACCTCCGTCCGCGTTAGAATCCTTGGCGTGTTTCCTAACCTCCTTCCACGAGAGGTAAGTCCGCAGTCGATTAACCTTGGCTCGGTCGTGCCGTATAAGGAAGATGAGGTCCTCAGCAGATAAATACCGCGCATTCCTTCTGTTTGCCAGTGCACGAGCCTGGATAATCTGAAGCGTGGGTCAGAGGCTGAATACATGGATGTACAAGGGGGCGCACAAGCTCGACAAGTTGACTTCTGATGATATTCTCCACAAGATTGACCGTTTCCGTGAGTGGTTCTTGGATCTCACCGAAGACGAACATCTGTAAACAAGGCGGTTAGGCGGGGCTGTCATTAGTGATCACGTTTGAGAGCCCACCATCTGGGAAATCTCTTGCTGATACTTGTACTCCTTCTTCTTCTCACCAGCATCTGCCTGGGAGTTTGAGGGCTTCTTAGCTGGTGTCATATTTGACGTCTTGACGACACGGACTCAACACACTGTACAACCCGAGGTTGCGGACTCGGATCCACACAATGTATAAAATTCCCACGGTACACATCTAATCTAATCTGGTACACTGACAACATTCAGAACCAACTTGAAGAGCCACCTGCGTTCCTTTGGAGGCCGTCCAATAAACCTCGGATGTCCCGGTTGGGCGCGGGGAAGATAGGCCCCGCCTTATTTGCGGCTTGCCTCGACGCTAGGGAGAGGTGCTCAAGCGCAAGCGCAATGTCCGGTTTCTCTGTTGGAACTCGAGGTCGAGGGAACACTGGTATCTCAGCTGGGGGTTTGCCATCAGCGTTTTCACGCCTGATGGAGCCTTCGTCTAGCTGTTTGCGAAGTGCCTTGATCTGCTTCTTGATGACAGTCTCGAATGTGACGATGTGCCCGTCTTCTTTCTCCGCGAGGAGCGTCACCAATGCAGAAACGCTAGAGAAAACGGCTTTGGACTGAGCAAGCCAGCACGCATGCAATATGCAAGAAATGCATACAAAGCTTCCTTCAAATATGCGAAGCTAAAGCCTTCGGTCTCTTCGGCGATTACTATCACAAGTGGGTCGGGTAAAGACACGTCCTTGTTATCCTTGAGCTTTCTTTGCCAGTATTCGGCGTAGAGTACTCGGGCGGCCCTGTTGGGATCGTCGAATAGGCTGGAGAAAAGAGCAATCTCTTAGCAGGAGTGTCGCATAGAAGTCTTGTCTGACCGCATCAAAGCAGTGGCCACGTACTACTTGCGATCGAAGCGGCTCGGTCGAGTCGACAATCCGGGGTCCAGCCGATCAAGGTGATTCGTGGACCCGACGATAAGAAGCCCGTCATTCCCCTCCAGCCCGTCCAACTCATTCAAGAAGAAAGAGCGGTTCCGATCGTTGACCAGACTATCAAGATCTTCGAGGATGATGACACAAGGCGAATTTTGTCGGGCCTTACTGAATACTTCGGCGATGGCGTACTCATCTCCGAAATAGTCTTGGGAAAGGACAGCACTCAGCGTTATGATATAGGTAACGAGGAAACTCATGCACATACGACTGAACGTTTTGACGTACATCGGGCTGAAACCTCTTTCCGAACACTCCTTCATGATGACTTTGACACTAATGGTCTTCCCATTCCCTATTTGGCGTCAGCGCAGGCACACATACCAAGAGCCGTAATCTTCACCAGGTGGTCCATGGAAAATAAGCCCACGCTGTAAGGAATGTAATTAGATAAGGAATGGGCCTAGGACAGAAGCTTGCGAAGTTCCTTCCAGGGAAGAGTGAGCTCCTTGTAGGTATCCTTAGATGAGAAGAAGCCGAGGACGTCCTTCTGAACAGCCCGCTTGAAGTCTTCCTCGAGGATTACTGCATCCCAGCTGGCCTTCTGAATCTCTTGCCAAAGACCAGCGTTCTTCATCCATCCTTGGTTATAGACCCATATCTCGTTGTGGAGTTGATCGGACCAGACGCCAGCTGCCAAGAGAAGTTCACGGGCAGATGTGGCAGGACCTTCGTGAAGGATGAAATGCTCGGTGGTTACTCCAAGACCTAGTGGCCACTTAGGGTGAAGCAGTTGCTCGTTAATAGCCCAAGAGGACACCAGCATAGGAACGTACCCGCATGATGTACAAGATGAATGCTTTCCCCTGATGTACGTGCTTACTATGTGGGATCTCAATAAAGCTCTTGACGAACTTACCTGCCAGGCGACCTTGAATGCACCATATTCTACTGAGTCAAACACAATTCCGGGGACAGGGCCAGCATTTTTGGGAAGTGAAGCGAAAAAGGCATTCGTTATGAGATCAGATGGGGAGATAGGTTGAGCATATACGTCTGGAAAGGCAAGGATATCCAGGCGGGAGTCCTGTGTCACTACGAGAGAGTGGTTGGGGTATATTTTCCGGAGAAGCTGAGACCTGTCCGAAAAATATGGTAGGTTTAAGCAGGAAATTCATAGTTTCTCGTCTCACAAGAGCACAAGCGGCGAGGAATGCTTCGCAGATCCTATGAAAGGTAAGACGGGATATTGTGGCTGCTTGGTTTGAAAAAAACACATACCTTGGTCTATCCAATGCCCAATCAAGGGATCACCGTCCCTGTCTTCCTGAAAGGAGACTTTGATGAATGCGTCAGACATTGAGTACAATATTGAGTCGTGTTGAGTCTCTGCGAGTGAGAGTCCCTGTTCAAGTATTATGATAGGCGCGTTTAATCACGTGATGGAACACGTGCACCGGAATGACTGTGACGTGACGTGCGTGACTTTCGTGACATTTAGAAAGGACACTCGCGTTCCTCGGTGTCACCGTGACGGAACCGGATCGTGTTGTCTCTTCTCCTCGACGCTAAAATATGGCACCAGCGACTAGCAGTAGAACTCTGACAGCCTTGGCTGTTGCGGGAATCGGTGCATTGGCATATGCCGTCTACTTTGATCACAAGCGCAGGACGGATGCAGGGTTTCGGAAACGACTGCGTACGTCCGACTTCGTGTCATGCACCATTTCACCCCTTTACATCTCCGTTTAGGCAAAGAAAAAAAGAAACTCGACAAGTCTGTCGCTGAAGAAGCCGCGTCCGCCCCTGCGTCTGAGAATCCGCTCGGCGATGCCAGCGTTCCCACCGCTGAAATTCTTGCCGCGATGAAGAGCGTTAAGGACGATCAGGTTCCAACAACGCCGGAGGAGCGGGAGAAATATTTTATGGCGCAAGTCGAGAAAGGCGAAGCGCTCTGTGCCCAAGGTGTGTTTTGCGCGCCTTGCCTTTGCAGTGGCACATCTGCTTACTTGTCCTGTGACAGGGCCCGACTTTGCTATCGAGGCAGCGCTAGCATTTTTCAGAGCCCTTCGGGTTTATCCCTCGCCCGTCGAGTTGATTATGATCTTCCAGAACACTGTACCCGAGCCTGTTTTCAAAGTGTGTTGCACTACATTCGTTCCTCAACTTGAGCCTTATATTAAATCTTCTAGATGGTGTTGGAGATGATGCGCCTCGATGTAAGTGATCCTTCACCATCGGCTGATGTCGACACATTGCCACACTCTACAATATCTGAGGATGATGGGAGTACGTCTAAGCGTGGCCCGCCTTCGGAGGCCTCATCGCTGGATTGGGACCAGGTCACGGATCCTGGAAGCCTGACACCACCCACCGCATGATATCCTTCGTGGGGCACAAGGGCTCAATGTACTCGTTGCTGCCACTGTCATTGTTGCATCTCATGGTTCTAATATACATCCTTTTCTGTTTCATATATTTGTCTATGGGTAGGTCAAAGGTCGTGTTGAAGGTGAGCCAAAAACCTAACGAGCCATCGTCTGAAGCTGAGATATGTGATTCTTGATTTGGTAGGTTACTACGAAGTTTTCCCTCCGAAACAAATGAGCGTCTCGACAAAGACTGTCGAAATAAGCGATCCAAGTGGTGCTAAGGCTCTCAAGCGTATTCTCGTCGCAGACAGAGATTTTACCGCCGGAGAGACCATATATAAAGTAACGCGTTATCCACCTCGCGCTGAGGATTCGAGTTGACTGACTCGGCGGCACAGGAGCGACCAATCGTCTCAGTTCTTGACCCGGATTTGGAGGGGAAGGGGTCACATTGCTCCCAGTGTCTCCGTCAGATCGACGACGGTGCCGCATTAAGACCCGACGGAGACCGGCTCACGTCCGCGTTCTGTTCGAAGGAATGTGAAGCGAAGCTGAAAGCCGAGTCTCAATCGCTGCTCTTCGGCCCCGAGTACGCTATCCCTGTCGAACTCAATCCCAAAGAGGACCCCTCGTTTGCCGAGAAGCGCGAGGACGCGCAGATAGCGTTCGCTCGCTTTGTCCAAGAATCTGGCGGCAGGACACGCGTCACCCTCGTCGCGCGGTTCATCGCGAGGCAGGTCGTCAACGAGACCGTGAAGCTGCTGCCTGCCGGTCATCCCTCCGTTCCGACCGAAACCGACGAATGGACGGGGCACGGGTATACGCTCTTCGATCACGTGGAACGGGTTCGCTTCCTTGAGCTCGAGTTGGATGCCAAAGAGGACGAGGCGGAGCAGCTCAGGGCCATTTTGAAGGCGAATCTGCAGGGCTTGGAAGACTTTGTGACCAACGAGCGGTACACCGTGCTCATCGGGAAGATGGCGTATAATGCTTACGGCATTTCGTTCTCGGGTGGTCGAGACGACAAGGTTCGATTACACACTCCCGCACGCACATCGTCTTGAGCTCACGAGGATGACGATTTTGCACCCGCAGCCCCCGCCCAGTGTCGGACCAGAAGACGTCGAGTTGACGCGAACGCCCAATGGCACGGCGCGTCAAGTGGGAGCCGGGTTCTTTGCCGTTTCATCCTACGTGAGTGACCCCCTTTCTTTGTATATTGGGGAGAGAAGACGACGCATGATAATAATCCCCTACGTTTAGATTTCCCATTCGTGTGATCCATCCGCCCGACCGGCTTTCGAGAACGGCGACTCAGAGATGCACCTCGTCGCCACGCGCGATGTCAAAGCCGGGGACGAGATAACCGTCTCTTACGTCGACGCCTCCGTGCACGACGATGAGGACGTCGTCCAGGCGAGGTACCGCCGTCGCAAGGAGCTCGCACGTGGATGGCGGTTTGCCTGCCAATGCGACCGTTGCGTCAAGGAGGCCCCGCCACCCTCGGCAGAAGAGAAGGAGCCGCAGCTGAACGACGAATCAAAAGTGGAACCGATTGTTTCTCAAGTTGACCGGGAGGTTGCCTTAGGCCAAAGCCCACCCGCTGCCTCCGATACGACTACCATTGATTAAGATTTATCATTATCCTAGGCAGGAGCTAGTCAGACAGCTAACCCCCCACCCAAAATAGTTATGTTCTCGCAAAGCTGACCTACACAGCTAGCTGTACGTAGCTTAGCCCAGCGAAACAATTATATTTGAGACACCTATGAAAACTAGAGTACTGCGTGTGTGTACAAATGACAGAGTGCATAGCGTGAAAGTGATGCGTGATGCACACGGTTACAACTTGTAAAGGACAGCAATAAGCAAAGTTTAGATGGAGCAAAGTTGTGAGCCGTCGGATGAGTGGGAAGACAAGACAACACTCTCAGGGAAGCCCTACGTCGCCAAGCTCCGCCACATACCTTCAGCAGGCAGTGTGCTGCGGGCTTGCAGAATTTTCAACGCACGACGCCGACCTCGGCTGAGCGAGCCAGGGTCGCCGTCATCGCCATCAATGCTCTCCTCCTCGCCAATCGTCTCAAAATCCAGTGCCCCGGGATCTAAAGAACGACTGCGGTCGCGTGCTGCGTACGACGCTTTACGATAGCCAGCCGATGTCGAGGTTGGGATTGTCTTGGCGTCCGGTTCGTCGGAAGAGTGATTTTTGACACGACTCCGTGGGACTAGAGCAATGGAAATTGGTAGAGACGCAGAGACCCCAGAATTTGACAAGGCTTCTTCGAAGAAACGATCCGTGAGTGGTCATTGGACATTGAGATAGACTTGGACTCGCACCATAGTTACCGTTACGATCAATATCGTGTGTTACAGAGGTAGCTTCTGTTTCACTGTCAGGTGACTCGGGGGCAGTATCTTCCGCGTTGCCAGCACCGAAAAAAAGCCTCCACGATCTACTGTCCTTTTTCCAAGCACTTCGATGGCTCGGGGTGATAACGTTGACAAGGCGGGCGAGCTCCTTATCACGCTGGCTCAAGTTCTCATCGCCATCTACTTTAGATTCTTCGATGGCAAATGATGGGCCCTCGTTTACCGATGAAGAAGGTTTGGGTTGTGGGGTGTCGGAGGCTCGAAGAGCGACTGTAGCCGGCAGCGATGCAGGCCGTAGCATTTGCAGAGATTGAGGAAGAGCCGGGTTACTACTAACCCGTGCCTGGCGGGATGGACGTGGGGGGTTATCAACTGGTTCGCGAAGAGGAAGAATTAGTCCATCTGGGGCAATTCTTGGACATGCATCGGAGTCGTCATCCTCCAGATCAAAGATCGAAGCTGCACAGGGGAGTCAGACCAGTGGCCCCAGGCGCTAAGGAGGGCTTTAAATTGACCTTCGCCTTGTTGCTCAAGGACTTCGGTCCTTCTCTTCCCTCCCCCCGAGACGGCGGGCTTGATATCAAAAGTCACTTTGCGCTTGCCCTTTGACCCCGAGGGACTGAGGGACTCTTGTGGTAGAGCCCGATTGTGTGACGTGGATGGGCCAGGCACTGGCCCAGGATGCTCCGTCATATCAGAGACTGCGATATTGGCGTTGCTTGTAAGTTTCGAGTTCACCCGAGGTGACTTGATATTTGAGAGAGACTGATATTGTTTCGTACGCGTGTTTCTCTCTGTTTCCATGTCCACGGTATACTTGAAGCTTGTCGCGATATCCTTGTTTTCGTTCATATCACGTCTGACCGGGTCTCGATAGCTAATGCTCCCTACAGGTGTTGGACCAATGGGAAGAGGGCTGGATGGCGACGCTGCTATTGGGGAAGTACTATGTCTACCCTCGCTTGAAGCCTTTGGATGACGGAATGAAGAGCCTGCGAGAGATGTTGATAGAGCGGAGGGAGCTGTGTCACGGATTAACGAAAACGACTTGACGGTAGAGACTGGGATAAAGTCATTGACCGCAACCGGAGAAGCCAGCGACAGTGGGGGTACGATAGCGGAATCAGTGGCAATGGGCTGGTTACTTGGCGATTGCAGTCTCTGTTCTTGGACCAGAGTGGACTCGGCTTCTCGGAACGCTGCCCACAGCAGCTGGACTTGACGTCTTAGCTCTGCCTCCTCTTTCTCGATCTCTGAAACGCGAGTCCGGACTATCTGGGAAACCTGCTCTTCAGCAATTTTTCGGAGCTGGTCAGATCGCCGAAGTGCTATGGTTGAAAGGTGATCGAAGGCCGGATGCGACGGAACAAACGGAGGGGGTGGAAATAGGGGAGATAGAGGGGGGAGGACATTGTGCGGAGGCTCAGGCTGCGGAGGCTTTGGTGATGACGGATGTGAAGCGGAGAAGAGTGGAGACGTTGGGACATGAACGAGTCGCGCGGGCAGTGCTACGCGAAACACGGGTGAATACGCATCCGATGCTCGTAGTTGAGCCATTGATTCATCTGTCTTTGAATCGAGACAAAGTGAGTAACACGCTGGCCCCATTCATGTGACCGGATTAAGGGGCTCACAAGGCACTGCTTCGCCAACTCGATCCAACCAGACCCACTACGCAAGACCTCTTGCTCGACCCATTCTTCTGTAGGTAATACGAGACCTTCTCCGGCGTCCAGGTCGGGTGGGACCAGCTGGAGGACGCGGTAGACAGACGTGCGACATATAAGACAAGTCAAGGATGTATGTCTACGGAAAAGGAGTGCGGACTTAAACTCGGGTTCGGAGTGCGTTCGACTCCTGAGGGTCAACTGAGGATGAACCTAAGGGGCCAAAAAGGATTCAATGGTTTGCAAAAGAAATCGGAGAGAAAAGTCAAGAAAGCCAAGGATACTTACTATGGAAACTCCCTCCTCACCGACGTAAACAGGATGATAATTTGAATCAGTGGGTGTAGAAGGAGGTGTATCCGGTGGTGGAGGAGCTTGTACGGCGATGAGGACGTTTAGGCAGGGACAGGCATAGTTGGAGGACATGTTCAAAGAAAAAATAAAATGACATTGAGTTTGCGTGGGTCGTTGGCACATGTATGATCCGGGCCGACACAAGCACAACTACTACCTGTCCTTCTTACTCTCCTCTTCCACCAACACCTGTCCATACTCATTTACCCGCTTCGGGTCTATACGGTATATCCAACGCTATACAACTTAACGCAATGAAATGGACAAAATCAACGCACTCACCTGGTATAAAAAGATTAAAAATACAACGTCGTCCCGGAAGCATGCCAGTCTATGTAAAATCGGCATCTTGATTATGAACCTAGTCCGCGTGTGGTGTTATCGTAATGAATCGATCCCACCAGGTTCAAATACTCACGCGAACAGGTCGTCAATTACTGTCGACAATGTCTTATACACCATCGACTTCATTGGCATATGTGCCACGCTCTAGCGTCAATCCGTTAGGCTGGAACGGACAGAGTAAACCGTCCCGCCTCACCTTAAGCTTATAGTTGATGATGAGTTGAGGAATGAGTTGGGCCTGCAGCAATCACCCTCTGTCAGATTGAACAGGTTTTGGAGAGCAGCTGCCACACGTACGAAGCCGAACATGTACACAAAAGACGTCAGAGTCGAAATAACGAAACTGTACCAGCCTCTATGCGTCTCATAAAGCAAGGAGTAGACGGCATAGATAGCAAGAGCAGGTAGAGCAACGTATGACACATAGCGGAAAGCTAGTTTGTCGTACCTTCCATCAACGAAGTTAGATCTGGCGACAAGTTAAGAATAGAGTATAACATACTCTTGCGTTTTCTTTTCATCCTCGCTGAGCACATGTTTATCTGGGTCGTTGGTAACTAACATGATATCGTCAACGTCTCGTGGGCTTACCTGCGAACACCACTTTCCAAGGTAGTACAGACCCTGGCTGAGAGGCAACGACCTTGATATCGATAGCCTTTGTGATCTGTTCTCGGAGTCCAAGACCGGGTTAATCGTTAATGCACGCGCACAAGGACACAACCCACCTTCCAAGCTTCTATAAGTAACCCCATGCCCGAGCCCATGAGGATCATCCAGCTCGTGTCCGTGTTGTTGTCGATGAGATACAGGAGGATCACTAATTGGACGAAAACGTTTGTGATGATCTGTACAACGAGAGCATCAGTATGCACGGGGTATTCTGGGAATTATGTAACCCCACCGTTCTAGATGGTTCGAATTAGCGGTTGTGAATAAAATTCACATCAGACACATACCGGACTGAAACACCGGTAAGCTCGTCCTTCTTTCGCCAATGAGAGACATCGGACTTGAATGCCAACATCTCGAACCTAAGATCTTGTGAGGAAACAAAGCGCATAGGCATGAATGACTGACACCACATGTAGCACGCTCACGACACCAGTCAGAGCCAAGAACCAAGGATTTGTCTCGATAAGCATGCGCTTAACCTCGTCAATCTCCGCGGCTGAGCCCCCGCCTTGTTGTTTAACGGCTTCTTGGAAACCAAAGGTCATCGAGGCAAGGAGTTGGAACTTGAAATATGACATCGGTTGAAATACGATTTGTAGGGGGACTATTGCTGTGGTGTCATTAATCTCGACGTATTGAGACTTGAGGTGCCAGAACTCGTTGGGAAAGATGATTGGGTTGTAGTAACCATTTGTGCCGGTTTCGTCTCGTAGTCCAGGAACCATATGAACATCTGTTTGTGCGTCAAAACTCTGTGTGGAACAGGCTGATGATTCATAAACACACGTTCTGCAATTGGAGGAGGAAGTTGAGCATATTGCAGAACAGTAGCATCGGAGACAAGAGCCAAGGTCAAGTTCTAAGATGATGTGCATAAAGAGCCTTGTGCACGAGGTTCATCGAGGAACAAACCTGATGCCAGAAGGAAACAATCGTGTCCGGAACCTGTCCGTCAGATTAGAGCGAGCTAACGGTGAGCGGTGATCCAGACCGCACCTCAGGTTCTTCCTGTCCATCTGTCCATTCCTTGTCCTGTAAAAGGTTCCTCTGTTTGCGGATTTTGGCTTTGGGAAGATAGCGAGTCAAGACTAGACAGTTATGGGTGGGTAAATTCGCGCAGCTGAGCTTTCCGTACGCACGTTTGCTAACATGGTGAACAGAATCCTGTCTGTATTTTGGGCTGGAAGGGTCCGGGTCTGCGTTGTCCTTGGTTAGGAAGATATGCGCCCATAATGATCCATTGTGTTGAACGGTCTTGCATGGGTAACTTTAGCACCACCAAATCATAATCATAATTCACGCACCTCAGGTAAGTGCACGTTGTAATCGACCGTTCGGGCTTCGCTCCAATTCCCAAAGGTGATGTCATGCCAAACAAAGTGAGGCAAACCTGTCTCTTTTGAGTGACCGGCAAACGCTTCCCCTGCAGGGTCTGTTGATAAGTGAAAATATAAAGAGACCGGGACTCCCAACGGCCAAGCAAGGTGTGCCTTTGCGGGCTGGACAGATGGGGGAACCCGATCGACTTGCACAGGGTCGGGGCTGCCCCCGGGTATCACGGGGGAAGGCTGCGTAGTGGAAGTCTTTGAGCTAAAGAAGTTGCCCGCTGAGTTTCTGTAAGCACGGATCGGTGGGTGGGGCAAGGCAGTGGATATCTCACCGAACTGCGTCACTGCGTAAATGAGGAGGACTTGCTGGACGAGAGTATGGCTTTAGTGAGTGAGGGTTGTTGCGAGGGGATTCGTACAGACCTGTAGGACAGCGATGAACTTGCGAAGTGGAGAATCCTCTTCCCGGACATTCTGTGCTCTCGGAGGAGCAGGAGCTGTTCGACCTGGATCTGACATGGTGTGCGTGGCTCAAACTCAATGAAGTTTTTTTTTGATAAAAATAGAAAATAACGGCGAGGCACCGGTGCCTTGACCGGCGTATTCCTACCGCCGCCCTCGCCGGTGCGGCCACGGTCACCGTACAGCATACATTGGGTGTAGGTTACACTGGCTGAAAGCTGTCTCATCAAACCGCGGAGAATAGTAACGAAAAGAGTTTGACCATCAAATGGACGGTATCATAAAATACGGAATGCTGTGTGTGTGTCCCGTGTCAGTGGTGACTGCGCGCGCGATCAAACAACGACTCACTGCCTCGTTACCGAGTTACTGTAAAACAAAACGAGGCTTGGCTTCGCCCAACAACTCACAACCCTCCCTCCTTCATGTCTGACCGTCATCCACTCACCTCACTGCCCCCCCAAGACTCTAACTACAGTTCAGATCCTTTCGCGGACGGGCATCAAGGCCTACGTTTTCAAGAGCCCCAACCCAGGCCATTCGAGTCTACCACATCACTCCCCCAAGACTTTGGCGGACAAGGCCGACAATATGATGACGAGGAGCTAGAAAAGCAACCACTTACTGGTGGCAACGTTGCTGGGGGCTTTTACCCTCCAGGGTGTGTAGAGCATCATGTCAAATCGTATTATCCCCCTCATTTCACTTTCCCCAGGCCGATCGACCCCAGCCAGTATGGCGACCCGTATGCCCGTCCCATCTCCGTTGCCTCTAATTCGTCCAACGGTGTCGATACTGCATGGCGTCGCCGGCAAACCATCCGACGTGGTGTGAAGAAGACTGTCAGACTGACAAATGGTAACTTTATCACGGATTACCCAGTTCCCACACCTGTCTACAGTGCCGTCGAGGACAAGTGGAAATCCGGCGTCAAGACAACCGAATTCTCGTGAGTACGCTATACGGACCCTTAACCCCAATCTCATCTACTCTGCCCAGGCATATGCGCTACAGCGCCGCCACATGTGATCCTGATGAATTCAGCGAGGAGAACGGATGGTCCCTCCGGACAAAGATGTATAATCGCGAGACGGAACTCCTTATCGCCGTCACTTCTTACAATGAGGACAAGACCCTGTACTCTCGCACGCTTCATGGGGTCATGTTGAATATTCGCGATATCTGTAGGACCAAACAGTCAAAGTACTGGCGCCGCAGTGCGGAGGAGGGCGTTCCCGGTTGGCAGAGAATCACTGTCGCTCTGATTGTCGATGGCCTGGAGCCTATGGACAAAACCGTTTTAGATCTTCTCGCCACCATTGGCGTGTATCAAGACGGCGTCATGAAGAAACAGGTTGACGATAAAGATACTGTGGCCCATATCTTCGAGGTTACCTCATCTCTCTAGTTCCTGGTCTTATACTGACCTCAGTCCTGTCCAGTACACCACCCAGATTTCGGTGGATGCATCCCCGAAGCTTATCCTGCCTCATGGCGAGGATCCTAACAACCTCGTCCCAGTACAAATCATCTTTGTCTTGAAGGCAAAGAATCAGAAGAAAATCAACTCCCATCGCTGGCTCTTCAATGCCATCGGTCGGATGCTACAGGTGCGTAAAGCACCAGCCTTCGTGCTCCAGTGTTAATCATAGTATGATTCCAGCCTGAGATATGCGTCCTTATTGACGCCGGCACCAAACCTGGCCACAAATCCATATACTATCTTTGGGAAGCGTTCTACAATGACGAGCATCTTGGCGGTTGCTGTGGGGAAATTCACGCCATGATCAACAAGGGCAGGAAACTACTCAACCCACTCGTTGCGGCACAGAACTTTGAATACAAAATGTCAAACATTCTGGACAAGCCACTCGAGAGTAGCTTTGGCTATGTGTCTGTGCTTCCTGGCGCTTTCTCTGCGTATCGGTACCGCGCGATCCAAGGCAGACCCCTCGAACAATACTTTCATGGCGACCACTCGCTCGCGGACCGCCTTGGTCCCAAGGGAGTTTACGGAATGGATATCTTCACTAAGAACATGTTCTTGGCCGAAGATCGAATCCTCTGCTTCGAGCTGGTAGCCAAAGCCGGAGCAAAGTGGACACTCACCTATGTCAAGCCTTCCAAGGCCGAGACAGACGTACCCGAGAGTGCCCCGGAATTAATTGGTCAGCGCCGCCGATGGCTAAATGGCTCATTTGCTGCATCCATCGTGAGGGTTATGTCGGGCTGTATCCCGTGCACATACTCATTCTATGTCACAGTATGCTGTCGTGCACTTCTTCCGATTGTATAAATCCAACCACGGCATCATCCGCATGTTCTTCTTCCACATCCAAGCCCTCGTACGTCGCGTCCTATTATTTATTTTTTGTGCCGATAATTAAAGTCCTCTTAAGTACAACGTATTCTCACTCATTTTCTCTTGGTTCGCTCTCGCGAATATCTGGTTGACATTCAGCATTATTATCGATCTTCTGCCGAGCCAAGGTCTCGTGTTCTTTGGTGGCAACAACCACACGGGCCTCGTGATCGTGAGTCCCCCTCCTCTCAAATACTCGTACTGTCCTGACTTGCCACCGTCAGACTCACTGGGTCAACCTAGCGTTAAAATGGATTTATCTCGGATTTCTAGCTATACAGGTGGGTGTCAACTTGCATAGGAGTGCCGAGTCTCGCTAACCCCAATGAAAGTTCGTTTTGGCTCTAGGCAACAGACCAAAGGGTGAACGTGCTGCGTACACCATCACTCTATGGTGCGTCGTTTCTGTGCCCGCTGACCAGATCGCTGACAAAGACGCTAGGGTGTATGCTTTCATGGCTGTTTACTTGCTCGTGTGTTCGTTGGCCCTTACAGTCAAAGCGTTTGCGGTGAGTTCTTTCATACCATGGGGCCCGTATGCGTGACAATGATACCCCACCAGAATATACCCAACGAATTGAAGTCTAAGACAACTTCGGAAATCATAGCCACGTTCTTCAAACCCCCGGTCGGCGCACTCATTGCAGCTATGGTGTCGACTTTTGGTATTTACCTCTTTGCGTCATTCCTTTATGTGAGCTTTATCCAGCTGTGCTCGTGTCACCACCTGCTCACTGGTTTGTATAGCGTGATCCTTGGCACATGTTCTCCAGTTTCTTTCAATACTTGTGTCTGGCTCCTAGCTTCACCAATGTCCTCAACGTCTACGCATTCTGCAACTTGCACGATGTTTCCTGGGGTACAAAAGGCTCTGATAAAGCAGAGGCACTTCCATCGGTCTCGTCATCCAAGGGGAAAAACGAAGAAGCCGCTGTCGTACAAGACACCGAGCGAGTGCAGGAAGACCTAGATGCAGTATTTAAAGAGACTGTGACGCGGGCGGTGACCAAGCTTGATGTGAAGGAGGCTCCAGAGAAACCGTCGATGGATGATCAGAACAAAACTTTCCGCACACGCTTGGTGGTGTTTTGGATGCTCTCGAACGCGGGGCTAGCCGTCGCCATTGAGAACATTAACGGTTTGCAGAGTACCGATGCAGACACGGACGAGGCGGACCTCCGCAAGAAGCAAAACATCTACTTCGCGTTCATACTCTACTCTACGTTCGCACTGTCTGTCGTGCGATTTACTGGGGTACGTAATTTCCGCTTTACCTTGTTCCCGAGTCTTAACGTATGTGCGCCATCTAGTGCCTGTGGTACTTCTTCAAACGCAACCTTTTCCGATGCTGCAGGAGGTCGTGAAGCCCGTACTGAGCCGTCGTTCGTTATTTCTTTTGTTCGTTCATACCTCGAATCATCGATCACACCACGGACGCTTTCTTGGCTACTGCACTTCCCACCAATTCAATTCTTACCTTTTGTCAGTCAGAGATAGTGGGCAAAGGGGGTCTCTTGTACATATTCATCTCTGGGCCTTAAGCCCCAATATCAACGGCCCTGCCCTATTTATGAGTACATTCGCGAAATTTCCGTCTAATAGACAGCGACGTCGCCGTACTACGAGTACATATCTCCACCGAATGCAGCCCCATTCAGGGCACGAAGTTGCAGGCGGTATGCAGCCGAAACGCGCCGCCTCGCCGCATAGATCAACTCCCTTCTGCTTTGCCGCTTGATGAACAGGGTGCGGCACAGAGGACACGACGGATTCTGTGGAGGGCGCTGATCAGCGGGATTTGATGCACGCAGGCAATGGTGACTTAAGCGCTCACTCCATCACGTATCCATGATAAAAGACTGGTGGCCACGGGCGGCGGGATGCGTCCGGTCAACAAAAATTTAATAGATCAGGCAAAAAAACTTTTTGGATGCGATCAACTCAACTCTTTTCGACAGAATATGTGTCCGCAGGTGTCAATCAGACGTGTGACCCCGAGATCTTCGGCGGGTTGAGCAGGAGAATCCATCGCTCGCGCCATCTCTTCTTCTGCGAGAGAAGCGAGGAAGGTGTTCATGCAGATGGAGCATGATGAGTCTCAAGTAGAGAAGGGAAGGGAAAGTGGTGATCAGTGCGTGCGTGCGCGCGTGCTTGCGTGTGGCAAAGCGTACCACGATGCCCAAGATTCTCCAAGTCAGACTCGGTCAAACGGGGTAACTTCTCGACGATGCTTTGAATCTCGCTGAACACGTCTCAGAGGATGATCCGCATGCCGCAACGCGAAACGATCGGCGAAAGAAAGGTCGTTCGCTATCTCCACTCACTCGTCGCTCAGGCTAGGCGGCCCCTCTTCGTCCTCATCCGAGTCAGTATTTTCGTTGGCCGTCACTATGTCCCTATACAGTGGGGAATCAGAAGCGACTGTGTCGGGGTCGAACGCTCTTCGTTCTCTAGACATGATCGTAGAAAGGACGCGTGGGCCACTTTGAACAGGCTGTAACTTAATAAGGAATCAGAACGTCATAATGCGCGGTCAGATAATATGGATACGGGTACAGAGCAGTGGGAACAGAGTCACTTCGGGACAGTGCTACATAGGGTTATGTACCCCAAGGCGCACTCAAATGGATTTGAAAAAAAAAGGGATCAGAACAATAAAGGTATCGAATACATCTGGAGCCAGCCAACAAAGGTGTCATTCACACAGCGCAGCCTACAGGAAAGCTAAACAAAACACATAATAAATCACGACTTCCATCTATCGACCTAACTTAATAGCGAACCAGGCGACATCGCCTGAAAAGGGGGTACTCAAAATGGGTTATCTTCAGTGGTCACCGACTCTCCGGATATTCCCATGCTCGTTGGGGGAATGGTGTCTCCGTCCTCATTGTCGGACGTGTCTGCGATATTTTCGCCAAACAGGGCAGGCATAGGCTTAGATGGGCCTCTGAAAGGAGGGGAGGATTGTCAACTAGCTCGATGGGCAAGGCAGGAGTGAACACTGACTTGTTGAAGTGTTTCTTCTTGGCGGCACTAATCTTCTGCGTGACGGGCGTCAGCAGATTGTCCGTTGGTGAAACATAGGTCGGGTTCCTGTTCGAGCACCTCAGTCAGTAGTTGTTATTTCGAGATAAGAGAGCAAGCGCACTGAGTTTTGGCCATGCGTTTCGCGAGAAGGGCTCTTGCGCCCATTCCTGGGGGGCCCTGGTTCGTTGGACCGTTGGTAGCGTTACCGAGGGGCGCCTGTGGTACGGTGACGTGGGCAGCATTCTGTGGATTATGTAAAGGGTGGATATGTACGGAGGCGGGGGAGTCGCTTGGAGTTGTGGACATGATTAGTTCAAGTTGAAAGACAGGACACGGCGGACACGGACGGACATTAAGTTCGCCTTTTGGACGCGTTCAGTCACGTGGGTCGTGGTGAGACATTCGGGAGGTGCGGGCCGACCTTAAAGCACTCCACCTTGCTGTTCCACCCACACCCAGGCCCCGGCTCACTGGTAACCCACAAACATGCCAGGCGACATCCTCAAGAAGAGAAAGATTGCTGTCCTCGGCTCTCGCTCAGTCGGTGAGCGCATACAGCTCATCTTTCTCTATTCTCGCGCTCAATAGAGTTCTCTTTCTGCAACAGGAAAGTCGTCCCTCGTCATACAGTTCACTGAGAACCAGTTCATCGACTCTTACTACCCTACCATCGAGAACACTTTCTCTAAGAGTGTCAATTACAAGGGCGTTGAATATGACTGTGACATTATCGATACTGCCGGCCAGGTCCGTATACTCACCGCCAGCGTGCCACGCCTCATTGCTTACCACGAGGTCAAGGATGAGTATTCTATCCTCAACTCAAAGCACGCCATTGGCATCCATGGCTTCGTTCTCGTCTACTCAGTCACCTCAAGAAATTCCTTCGACATGATTCAGATCGTATACGACAAAATCATCAACTTTTGTGGCATCAAGGAGATTCCCTGTGTTATTGTCGGGTCCAAGATAGACCTTTCATCAAGGTAGGCTTATCCACCATTGCACTCGGTCGTCATATCGATCGTCTCTACATCTCGACCTTACACAAGACAGTAGACAGGTACAACCGGCCGAAGGTGAGGACCTTGCCAAGGCAAATTGTGCGGCCTGGGTCGAGACCAGCGCGAAGAGCAATATCAACGTTGGTACGTTGCTTATTACGTTTCTCCGCGTCTAGACTTTGTTCGGTGTCAATTAACAAATTTTATCCGTAGCCAAAGTCTTCGAATTGTGTCTCGCGGAGATCGAGCGACAGGCGCCGACTAAGACCGAACCGACAGCCAGTCGTTGCCTGATTATGTGACAACTCTCTTTGACTGGGCTTATTTATACATTCCCCATCGACACTGGTCTTCTCATATTCTCATACTCCGAATCATTATTGTCACAATCTAAAGTCGCGTGGCGTTTTCTGTCTCCTATTTTAATCGCCTTCTATCGGACTAGAGTTTCCTTAGAATCTCCTTTCTGGGCTTTTCGTGCTTTAACCTGCCCTGTATGTACTACTTATAGCGCCTCACACCTCCCAAGTCAGCGGGTCTGTTCCCCGTACTACGCCCTCCACTGGTGGTTTCTAATATCATTATTCTGACCGTTCTGACTATCAGTGGCGCCTCCGAAGCTCCACACCCTCCACCTAGCAACGCAGCATTATGATCTTCCCGACTTTGTAGCACTGACGTCATTCTCTGCTTCCGACACGCGGACCAAGTTCGTTCATACATGGCAAACCTGCTTCCTGGTTTCCATCCCTCCTGCTTCTCTTGTACTATTGGCACTTCAAGCCGTATTGTCTCCGAGAAACCTAGCCTTCACCGGTCTGCCTTTCAGTCCGATGACCTTGACTGTCTGAGGATCTCCTGGCACTAGGTCAAGAGCTTGATCCCCCCATTTGACATCTTCGCCCTCGACCTCAAGCACGATGCCTTTGATAGGGCGCTGGGCGCTCAGCACGATCGCTTCGCCCTGCTCATCCGGAGTTATCCTCAAGTCCAGGTCCTTTACGTCAGGAAAACGGATATACTTGAATGGCTCTGGCCTGACCAGTTCTGCGCGTCAACGACCGCCAGGCGGAATCCGTGCTCATCTTTACACCCACCAATTAGAGTACCGCCCCAATACAGCGCCGTCCGCGCCGAGCAGCCGCGCACTCACAACGATCGTTTTCGGCACTTGGCTTTCCCGCGTGCGCACGGGCTGGCCAGGCACTGCACCCCTCCAGAACTCTGTGCTGGCATTCGGCGCCAGAACGACGCTCATCGCCCATCGATTGCTCCAATCGGGTCGTTCCAGATCGAAAGACGTGACCTCCAGCGTAGCGTGCTTCTTATCGAGCGTGCTGTTGGTGCCCCATATTTCCAGTTGCGACGTGATCGTGAAGTGTGCTAATGTGCGTTGGTCCGCGTATACCTTAAGATCTTTGCGTGTCATCCCCACCGTGTACGGACGGAGCTCGCGTGCGATGGCAAAGTATGCGGGCTTTGGTCGGAGAAAGTAGTCGACTATTGACCAGGAGGTCACGGGCCAACAATCGTTGATCTATTACCAAAAAGCCGAGATTACCAAGTGAAAAAGAAGCGAGACAACAATGTTCTACCTGCCATACGAGCGCACCAGCCGTATATTCCTTCCCCGGGCCAGCCCAGTTCCTTCGCCACAGGCGATATGCAGTGGCAAGCGTCTCTGCCTGCATGATTTGTGTGTAATAGACATAGCTACTCGAGGTACCTGAGTAAACGCCTTGCGCCGAGCGGAATCGGAAATCAAACCTCTCCATGTCAAAAGTATGTCTGAAGTTTTCCACGAGATACAGCTCGAGGCGGCGCTCGAAGCCTGCCGCTTTGTTGTGATTCGCGGCCGTCCTATCGCCACAGGGGTTCTATATAGAAGTGGGGCCGTCAGAAGTCAAACGCTCACGTACCGGGATTGAGGATAGCACTCGGAGATATCTCCACCCGTCCAGTAGTCGACCGTGCGGATGTTGGGATAAGCCTCCCTATACGGTGTATGAGTGCGCGGATCACACCCGCAGCCAGCTTTGCAAAACGAACATTCCAAATTCGGAAACGAATCGACCCGCAAGTATGTCCCAGTTGTGCCACGGTTCCTGCGAACCGTGCCACACGTTCCATTGGTGCAAATCGCCGTACGTCTGGTCGGTCGTCGCTTTCCCGTGTCCGCTGTACGGAGAGCCCCGGTGGTAAGGAATGTCCGAGTGTTCCTTGACGATCGCTGGCAAAACACGCTCGTAAATGTGGCGAGCGGGAAAGCTGGTCTTCCGAAAGTCTGACTCTTCGTCGTCGTAGTCGAGGTCCAGTTCCGACTGCTCGGCGAGCTGGTAGTCTGCATGTTGTGCTCAAGTTATGTGCCCGCTCTTTTCCGATACACGAGAGAGAAGCGCCTAACCTTCGTTATTCCCGGCAAGAATCACAACGGAAGGATGATGTCGTAGCCTTCGAACGTTCTGCGCTGCCTCCAACCCTACATTCGCAAGGAACGCGTCGTGTGCCGGGTACTTCTCGTTCCGAGTGAGAAATGCTCCCCTCTCGTAGAATCGAGTAACTAACCTGACCGCACCCGAACATAAAGTCTTGCCAAACGAGAATCCCTAACTCTAGGAGAAACAGTTACTTGAGACGAGATGATTTAACAAGAACAACGAACCGTCACAGATGTCATAGAACACGTCGTCCTCGTAGATACCCCCTCCCCAAACCCTGACCATATTCTGGTTCCCTTCCTTCAACAGCTGTAGCCACGCTCGATATCGCTCGGGTGTAATACTGTATCGGATCGGTTCACGGAGACCGACGCAGATTTCCACCATGTACTCACGTCGTTACGAAGGAGTCGGCAGGGATCCAATTCGAACCTCCGCAAAAGATACGAATGTTGTTTATTTCGAAGAGCCAGGTGAGTCCCGGTTGGTCAACCAGCTTTTCCTCGACGACACGCACGCGACGAAACCCAATCTTTTGAACTTTGGTATCTAGTATGTGGCTTTGCTACCATCATGTCCTGGGTGAATATGCGGTTCCTTCCTTTGATATTGGAACGTACGCCATCGAATACTTTGACATGGACATCATACAAGGGTTGTTCCCCATACCCAACTGGGTACCACAACTTGATGTCCCCCTTCTTGAACTGGAACGTGACTTGCGCGGCACCGTCGTTCATCGTGATCTTGCTCTGACCAGTTACCCCATCGCCGGAAGGATCCCTGAGCAGTACTTCGGCGGTACAAGGCGCCTCTAAGGGGGAAAGCACAATGCGTACAGTCAGGTCCGCCTCGAGATATTCGTTGACCTTGGCGGATACATGGAGGTCGGAAATGTGTGCGTGGTACGCGTGAAGGGTTACAGGACGCCAAGGGCCAACAGTCAATAACACAGGGCCTGTTCGCTCATCAGACTGAAGTCAGGAAGAACAGAATGCACGCGAACCCCAGTCCCAACCGTAGCTTCCAAGGAGTCTTCTTTAGTGAAAAGCTGTGGCCAATGAGTAGATACTCACTTGTACTGGGCCTTGCGAACGTGCAGACGACTGGGATCCCCATTCCAGCATTCATATTTAGCATCCCTTTGCTCGAGATCTTTTCCCTGAGATCAGGTTAAGCACCGGGAAGCACTCGCAACGACCAGTGGGTGATCATACCTTCAGGAAAGTACTCGGAAACGTGATTACAAGCTCATTCACCCCAACGATCAGGTATTTCTTGGCCGACGCCCGATATGATACGAACTGGTTCTCGGTTCTGGAATGGCAGGCACATCAGCAAGTTGTCAGATGGATAGAACGGAAAAACACTTACTCAAGAGTCTTGTGGCCGTTCTAGAAAGTATGAGCCCTTTGTCACCGCTCTCGCTAGTAACTGTGCTCACGAGTGACACGACGCTGAAGGTGTCCAAGCCGTCGAACACGAGATCGATGTTCGGCGCTGTGAGCTCCCGCTCACTGACCTCGAAAGTGGTCTTGAAGGCCCAGTCCGCTTCCCCGATCCCTGAAAACAGAAAGACCGAGCATTGTGGGTTGAGTCATAAAGCATTGAACGCATAGAAGGTCGCACGTACACTGTACATCCCACTCATGAAGACCCACGAACTATCAAAATATCAAAACGACTTTTATCTCGCCAACTCTGTGCTCACGGGATCCGGTATTTTCTTCAAGTAGAGAAGTTCGACTTGCACCGAGGTAGGGAAAGTCGATGTTTCCAGCCACTCATCATCTTCTGTCCCTTGACCTCCGCCGATCTGGGTGAAAGTCCAACCCTTGTCAAGCAGGCGCGTGGTACTGGTCATGTTTTGGGCAGGTATAATTCACTGGATGCACCGTGAGGTCGGTATAATACTGTTGGTCGGTACAAGACTGTGTGGAGCACCGCGAGCTTATTCGGGTCAGGTAATGTCAAACTACTGATTTACAATGACGGGCACAATTTTCGACAGTGCATTTGGAGAAAAACGGGACCACCGGCGCCACTCAACAAAAGTACATCGACTTCTTCTGACGTTCGTGTATTGGCTTAAATGCCTGGCGGAATATCTCCAACGTGGTAGCTGCCTCTGTCGTGTTCGTCGCCGTCTCGGATATGGTGAGGTCAAGACCCAGTTGCGGATCGAAGTGGTGCTTCGAGCGGGCGCACACAATGTCCGCGTCTGAGTCAATGCTCGTCAGTCATAATACACGAATATAAAGACGCTGAACAGGCATCACAGTAGACAGGTGCGGGTATAGAGACTGAACGCGTGGCGCGCGCGCAGACGTGGCAAAGAGCATACGTTAATGACTGCAAACCGTCAGCCCTGTGCATATCTTCAGCATCGACGATAACCTCGCAAAAGAAATTAAAGAATCGCTCAGGAATGCGACGACATACGTGAATTTATTCTCGTCGACGAGAACGCTGTAATGGGCCGGACGAGTGGTACCGAGCAGTCCACCGTGACTTTGCAGATAAAAGTCAAATTCATTGGGATTGACAACGTCGCTGTCGACGACTGTGCCAGCGGGGCAATTTCCGCTCCGATCACCCTCATTTTCAGATCGTGGGAAGAAGCGAACATGGTGACGTTTGCCAACAATGATAAGGGTAATGGTGGGGGTGAAACCCAATTTTTTGCACGCGTCTGCGGGGGAAGTCGGAATTGAGATGTATGAGAGACATAAATGGAGGGTTCATACTTCGGATGAGGGGGAGCTCGTCCTGGATAACCGTGGCAAATTGTCCTTCCGAGACACCGCCTAGAAGACACCGTTGGTAACGCGCATACTACGTAGTCGGTTCACTAACTGCGATAGAACAAGATTCGCTTGGGATACTTTCCCATTTCGATCTTGTACTGGGTTAACACGTACTGTCGTTCACTCAGTCAATGCGCTCACACGGGGAAGCCAAGAAACGCACCGTAGACATTGACTCCATTGCGTCAATGATTTCCTGTCGAGATGTCTGCACTTCCATCGTCGAGACATAGCGAACTGCACTCGGATCGACACTTCCGACTAGGGAAGTGAATGATGGGCGATCTCCCGACCCAGGGGCAGGGTGAATGACATTGGTACCTGGTCAGAATGCGGCAGGTGATGTGGTTGATTGGTGTCAAGGTGCAGGTGAGCACTCACCCATGACTATAGTTGGATTTGCGGGATCGGTGAGGAAGGAAATATCGCGGGGCTCTGGGACCGAATTGACTCCACCGAGCTTTACGTTCAGTCTGAGTGGAGACGATGTCAGGAGTGCTAGGGACTGATTCGGTGCACTTACTTGAGGGTTATGTTCGCATAATATTGAGGTTTCGCACGGAAGCACTTCGACGACTTCATGCACTGCGTCACAACACCGGTCTGCGAACAAAGATCAGTGTGTTGGCGTTGCGTTGGGACGCCATGGGCAACTGTCAATTACCACGACATCACCAAAACTAGTAGGCAGATCAGAAATCACAGTCGCAGTAAACTTTAGTGATGTGCATTTACTATTTAACAGCACTGTATATGTCATTTCCGCCTTCTGGAAGGACGACAACGATAAGGGTAGAGAGACACCCTACGCGCCGTATACATTCGTCGCCAGCTTCGCGAAGTTGCTGCCAAGATAGTCAAGCACCCGCGAAGACAGTCAAAATACAAGACGGCAGACCTGACCGATATTGCCTTGTCCCGACTCCCATTTAATAAGCACTGGCTGAGGGTTGATGGATATTCCTATGATAAGGTCCAGGTGAGGGGGAACGGATATCAAGTTTGTTACGGGTAACCGTACCGACAGCCTCGCATGCTCTCACCAAGTCGGAAGCCAACTGGTTGGCAGCCTGGTCATCGAAGCGCCGTTGATGCTCGTAGATGATAATCATCCAATTTGCGACGCTGGACGGGGAGAACATCCGCTTGTCGATCCTTTGAAAAGACACTATCAAAACTGCGGCGCAAACCGCGACAGCGCAACCTACAAATTCCATGCGCCATCGCGCGGTCGCTAGCACAAACGCATAGGGTCATTCATTTTTTCAAAGGAAGTGAAAATTTACGGACAGCACGAGGCTGTTCGGAAGATTGATGATACCTCAGCGTCGGGGCATCCAGGACACGGGCTTGTATTCTCATCGGCTCGTTCGCAACAGTCATGCCAAACTCGCGGACGTATTCGGATTGACCGTATTCCAGTACCTTGGGGTAGAAAGTCAGCATACCAGCCAAGAACGCGCTGTCAGAACATACACCCAGGCCGTCGACGATACTCCTTAGACGTTCGTTAGGACGCTTTGTGGCGAACTCGAGAACAGAGTTCGTCTTGTCAGGGGGTACCTGCTTCCGCATAATCTGTCCGGGGGGGACGTGACAGAGTTCCAAGGGGATTAATGCGCCAGTTGAGAGCTGTAGGACGCAGGGTCATGTGTGAAGGGGCGCATATGGACACATGCAAACCTCGACACATATTACATCCGGGAAGCGGAGTGGCCGATGTAGCTTTTGGCGGAAGTAATCCGCGACGGTCACCGATTGGCCACCAGCAAGCTCGAATGTTAGATCCCGAGCACCCTCTTTGCTCAGCTTCTTGATACCACGCGGTCTTAGGGCCCGGCGTGGGTCGCGCTGATCGTACGATGTCGTGATCTTCAAACCAGGGGTGATAAATCGCTGCAGACGTATGCGCTCCCTGTCGGGAAGCCCCTGACGCGGCGCAAGCGCGTTGGGGTTACCTGGTCTGCCCAGTATAGCGAGGGCGACGTCGATCAGTGGCCCGGGCATGTACATAGCACCAGTGGATATATCTATGTTGATCACCATGCGACCGATAGCAGGTCGCACAGATTGGAAGTATCCACGCCATAGGACAATTCCACCACCGATGTCTCTCGTTTCATGATCCATGAAGAACGAACGAACATTGTATGGGTATATTAGATTTGGTTCCATGCGAACAACTACGTTGAGTACCTATTTAGATGCGTGGATTATGGTGGGATTGAACAAGCACACGTAGTTAGACGCACCATGATCACTGTCATAACCATGTTGTCAGCGCTCTCGCCTCGCAAGAAGCGCTGAAGAACCCTAGGAACGAATTGAATAAGAGTCAAGCCTGGGAAGGCTTAAAGCGCATCGCACCCGGGGTTGATCGATGCGACGTGAGTCAGGCAAACAGTGAACACGCTCGTACCCATAGGGACCGCAAACTGGGAAGCGGGAAGCAAATGAAGTGGAGCAACGAGTAGTGACTTGAAGGACTTACTTCGCAACGACCAGGACCAGACTCGAAGGGGAGCTCGTACGCTGTGAACAGGTTCTTACGGCCATCATACACCCCGGGTCTTGCGAAAAGTCCAGGTTCTACCTCGGTCTGTAACGCTTGGATGATCTCGAAATTCCGAGCGGCTGGAAGTGGCCTGTCAGCCGGGGCGATGACTGTGATAAGCGACGATCAGCGATACACGAATGTGGGAAAATGACGGCGCTTACCGACTGCAACGTGGGGGAGCAGATGGGGAGCACTTTTCAGTGAATCCTTTCAAGGAGAAAGAGAGATACATGCCATCGTAATGGTGTATTGTCTCTGGATTGAGCTCAATTGCGAAATTATTGGTAAATACTTCGACCGGCAACCCAGCGGTCCCTTGTCCTGGGCGCCTGACGCCGATGGCACTAACACGGGTAGCTGGGATAAGGGAATGTTGAACAGCAGGCCCTCCAGTTGTAGGTATGGCTTGAGTGAGGTGCTCTCCGCGTTGGGGTGGGCCGCCTGGGATGGGAGGGCCACCATGGCCTGGACTTGCACCACGCCCACCACCACGCCCGCCCCCGCGAGCACCGCGGCGACCACGGCCAAGTTCTCCAGGAGCAGCTTTCGGAGGCATGAGAGAGACGGAAAGGAACCGTATGTAAGTTAGGTTGAATTGAATTAACTACGCACGCCAATTCAGCGGCGTAAACACTTTTCCTTCCAAAAACACATTACGTTCGGGAACTGACAGCTGACGGCCTCAAGGCACTCGGACCTGTAGTTGCCACACTTGCCAACCGTGATGGCTGCAGATACATGCCAATGCTATCCGGATCAGACTCGGTCTTATACAAGCATGTTCGGTTTCGCGGGAGAAGCAGGAAAAAACACTCCTCGCTGTGGCACACACCTTCGACTATAGAAGCCATCGACCCTTGAATTGTGCCACTCCAGAAGTCCGCAGGAAGAAAAGACTATAGGACTAGGAATAATGCGATGTATGCATAAATACTAAGTAGAAGGATCTAACATCGGCACCAGTGACGCGCTCAACTGGTGGCCATGGTGCGGGCATCACCAAACGACACTGCAACTGAAATCAGCCGTGAGAATATTAGGTAACCAGCAAGTTGCATCTCTACGTGGGTAGGGTATGTACCAACGAGAAGTCGTTCGGGCAAGTCGATGTTTCCAACCACTTATTATCTTCTGTCCCTTGACCTCCACCGAGTGAAAGACCAACCCGTGTAAGGCAGGCGCGTGGTGCTGATCATAATTTGGGTAGATTTGATGCACTGGGTGCACCGTGACGTTGGTATAATATTGTTGGTCTGTACAATACTGTGTGGAGCACCGCGAGCTTATTCAGGCAACGTCAAACAATTCAATTCGTGTGTGGAACAACTCGGGTGTGAAACAATTCGTGTGTGGAACGCCAAGACGGGAGAGACTGCGGCTGTCGAACTACTGATTTACAACGACGGGCACGATTTTCAACAGCGCATTTGGGGGAGAACGGGACCACGGGCGCCATCAACAAAAGTACATCAGCTTTTTCTGACGTTCGTGTGTTGGCTTGAATGCCTGGCGGAATCTCTCCAACGTGGTAGCTGCCTCTGTCGTGTTCGTCGCCGTCTCGGATATGGTGAGGTCAAGACCCAGTTGCGGATCGAAGTGGTGCTTCGAGCGGGAGCACACAATGTCCGCGTCTGGGTCAATACTCGTCAGCCATAATACACGAAGATGAAAACGGTGAACAGGTATCACAGTAGACAGGTGCGGGTATAGAGACCGAACGCGTTGCGCGCGCGTAGACGTGGCAAAGAGCGTACGACAATGCCTGTAAACCGTCAGCCCTGTCGTATCGTCAGCATCGACAATAACCTCGCAAAATAATCGCTCAGGAATGCGACGACATACGTGAATCTATTCTCGTCAAGGAGAACGTTGTAGTGGGCCGGACGGCTAGTACCGAGCAGTCCACCGTGACTTTGCAGATAAAAGTCAAACTCGACGGGATTGACAACGTCGCTGTCGATGACTGTGCCAGCGGGGCAATTTCCGCTCCGATCACCCTCATTTTCAGATCGTGGGAAGAAGCGAACATGGTGACGCTTGCCAACAATGATAAGGGTAATGGTGGGGGTGAAACCCAATTTTTTGCACGCGTCTACGGGGGAAGTCGAAATTGAGATGTATGAGAGACATAATGGAGGGTTCATACTTCGGATGAGGGGGAGCTCGTCCTGGATAACCGTGGCAAATTGTCCTTCCGAGACGCCGTCTAGAAGACACCGTTGGTAACGCGCATACTGACGTAGCAGATTCACTAACCGCGATAGAACAAGATTCGCTTGGGATACTTTTTCATGTTGATCTTGTACTGGGTTAACACGTACTGTTGTTCACTCAGTCAATGCGCTCACACGGGGAAGCCAAGAAACGCACCGTAGACATGGACTCCATTGCATCAATGATTTCCTGTCGAGATGTCTGCACTTCCATCGTCGAGACATAGCGAACTGCACTCGGATCGATACTTCCGACCAAAGAAGTGAATGACGGGCGATCTCCCGACCCAGGGGCAGGGTGAATGACATCGGCACCTGGATAGAACGCGGCGGATGATGTGGTTGATTGGTGTCAAGGTGAAGGTGAAGGTGAGCACTCACCCATGACTATAGTTGGATTTGCGGAGTCGGTGAGGAAGGAAATATCGCGGGGCTCTGGGACCGAATTGACACCACCGAGCTTTACGTTCAGTCTGAGTGGAGACGATGTCAGGAGTGCTAGGGACTGATTCGGTGTACTTACTTGAGGGTTATGTTCGCATAATATTGAGGTTTCGCACGGAAGCACTTCGACGACTTCATGCACTGCGTCACAACACCGGTCTGCGAACAAAGATCAGTGTGTTGGCATTGCGTTGGGACGCCATGGGCAACTGTCAATTACCGCGACATCACCAAAACTAGTACGCAGATCAGAAATCACAGTCGCAGTGAACTTTGGTATGCATTTACTGTTTCACAGCACTGTATATGTCATTGCCGCCTTCTGGAAGGACGACGACGATGAGAGCGGGGAGACTCTTTACGCGCCGCTGACATTCGCCACCTGCTGCGCGGAGTTGCTGCCAAGATAGTCAAGTACCCGCGAAGACCGTTAAACTACAAGACGGCAGACCTGACCGATGTTCCCCTGTCCCGACTCCCATTTAATGAGCGCTGGCTGAGGATTGATGGATATTCCTATGATATGGTCCAGGTGAGGGGTGACGGATATCAAGTTCGTTACGGGTAACCGTACCGACAGCCTCGCATGCTCTCACCAAGTCGGAAGCCATCTGTTCGGCAACCTGATTATTGAAGCGCTGTTGCCGCTCGTAGATGATAATCATCCATTGTGCGACGGTGGACGGGGAGAACATCCGCTTGTCGATCCTTTGGAAAAGACGTTATCAAAACTGCGGCGCAAACCACGACAACTTGACGTACAAATTCCATGCGCCATCGCGCGGTCGCTAGCACAAACGCATAGGGTCATTTAACTTTTCAAAGGAAGGGAAATTTTACGGACAGCATTAGGTTGCTTCGAAGATTGATGATACCTCAGCGTCGGGGCATTCATAATACGGGCTTGTATCCTAATCGGCTCGTTCGCAACAGTCATGCCAAACTCGCGGACGTATTCGGATTGACCGTATTCCAGTACCTTGGGGTAGAAAGTCAGCATATCAGCCAAGAACGCGCTGTCAGAACATACACCCAGGCCGTCGACGATACTCCTTAGACGTTCGTTAGGACGCTTTGTGGCGAATTCGAGAACAGAGTTCGTCTTGTCAGGGGGTACCTGCTTCCGCATAATCTGTCCGGGGGGGACGTGACAGAGTTCCAAGGGGATCAATGCACCAGTTGAGAGCTGCAGGAGGCAGGGTCAGTGTGAAGGGGTGCAATACGGATACATGCAAACCTCGACACAAATGACTTCCGGGAAGCGGAGTGGCCGATTCAGCTTTTGGCGGAAGTAGTCTGCGACGGTCGTTGTTTGGCCACCCGTAAGCTCGAATGTTAGATCCCGAGCACCCTCTTTGCTCAGCTTCTTGACACCACGTGGTCTTGGGGCCTGGCGAGGGTCGCGCTGATCGTACGATGTCGTGATCTTCAAACCAGGGGTGATGAATCGCTGCAGACGTATGCGCTCCCTGTCGGGAAGCCCCTGACGCGGCGCAAGCGCGTTGGGGTTACCTGGTCTACCCAGTATAGCAAGGGCGACGTCGATCAGTGGCCCGGGCATGTACATAGCACCAGTGGATATATCTATGTTGATCACCATGCGACCAATAGCAGGTCGCACAGATTGGAAGTATCCACGCCATAGGACAATTCCACCACCGATGTCTCTTGTTTCTCGGTCTGTGAAGAAAGAACGAACATTGAATGGGTATTTTAAATTTGGTCCCATGCGAACCACTACGTTGAGTGCCTATTTAGACGCATGGGTTATAGTGGGATTGAACTCAAGCACACGCAATTAGGCGCACCGTGATCGCTGTCAAAACCGTGTTGTCGTGGCTTTGGTCGCCTCGCAAAAAGCGCTGAAGAACCCTAGGAATAAATCGAATAAGATTCGACCCGGGAAGATTAAAGCGCATCGCACTCGGGACTGATCGACGCGACGTGAGTCAGGCGAACTGTGAACACTTTAGGACCGCGGCGGCTCCCCGTACCCTCGCCCGAGGCGGGTGTACCCATAGGGACCGCAAACTAGAAAGCGGGAAGCAAATGAAATGGAGCAACGAGTAGTGACTTGAAGGACTCACTTCGCGACCACCAGACTCGAAGGGGAGCTCGTACGCTGTGAACAGGTTCTTACGGCCATCGTACACCCCGGGTCTTGCGAAAAGTCCAGGTTCCACCTGTGTCTGTAACGCCTGGATGATCTCGAAATTCCGAGCGGCTGGAAGTGGCCTGTCAACCGGAGCGATGACTGAGATAAACGGCGATCAGCGATATACGAATGTGGGAAAAAGACGGCGCTTACCGACTGCAACGTGGAGAAGCAGGTGGGAGGCATTGTTTAGTAAATCCTTTCGAGAAGAAAGAGAGATACATGCCATCATAATGATATATCGTCCCTTGGTCCAGCTCAGTCGCGAAGTTATTGGTGAAAACTTCGATTGGCCGTCCACCGGTCCCTTGTCCTGGGCGCTTGACGCCGATGGCCGTAACATGGGCAGCTGGGATTAGGGAACGTTGAACAGCAGGCCCTCCTGTTGTAGGTATGGGAGCGCCTCGAGAAGGGGGCCCTCCGCGGGGGGGGCCTCCACGGCCACCACGAGAAGGACCGCCACGAGAGGGAGAGCCACCTGGGCCACCACGGTCTGGACTTGCACCACGCCCGCGCCAGCCGCCGCGGTCCCCTCCACGACCTCCACGATCACCGCCACGACCACCACCACGATCACCACCACGATCACCACCACGACCACCGCCACGACCACCACCGCGACCACGGCCAAATTCTCCAGGAGCAGCTTTCGGAGGCATGAGAAAGATGAAAAGGAACCGTATGCGAATCGAACTGAGGATGGGGTCTTATATTCGAAAACGGGAACCGATCGGGCCGGGGCGTTGCTGCGGTGACGACTAAAAGGGCGTTCGATCTTACGTCCAAAGGGACAGCCAAACCAAAATGATCGCCTATCTCCCTTTGAGGGACAACGAACCAAATGCTCAGCCTGCCCTTGTCGTCGCCCTTGATCGCATCGGCCCAGTGGTGAAACCTTTCTCGAGCCTCCTGCTAGATACACCATCGGACTTGTACAACTCTTACGTCCTTGTCGATAACAACACTTCTCTTGACCAAGATGACCTCATATCGTGCTTAGACCGTGGCGCCGACAAGATCATCTTATCCCCTGCCCACGCGTCCGAGGTTATTGGTCTCGTGCCCTCGGATCGAATCCTCCTCCTATTAGACGTCGCCAACGCGAGCGCAGTCTCAGACAAGACCCGTTCTGGAGTATCCGGCGTCCTTCTCAAGTCTCCATCCCTTGAACTGGATCTCATCTCTTCTGTGTCCCACTTCTTTTCTAATTCATCGATTTACGTACTATCAACCTCACCTATTCCACCTACCCCAACCACTATCAGGGAGCTTCTTTCTGTCGGTGCTGTGCCAGTCATTCCGACTTCGCAGCTAACCATCGGCCCATCCAATGCCTCTCAGCTAAATATCACTGACGCATTCCTTGCCCCTCTCCGTTCAGATCGCCCTGACGGTTTCTTCCCCACTGTGGTATCTTCTTTCCCCCAAGGTGGTCGCTCTCTCGGACTGGTGTATTCCTCTCGTCAATCTATCGCCGAATCCATCTTATCAGGGAAAGGCGTTTATCACTCTCGGAGACATGGTCTCTGGAGGAAGGGTGAGACTTCAGGCGCTACGCAGGACGTCGTCCGCATCCACCTCGACTGCGACACAGATTCTCTTGAGTTCAGCGTCATCCAACACGGTGCAGGTTTCTGCCATTTGAATCGCCCTTCGTGCTTCGGCGATTTGAATGGGGTGGCTGCGCTAGAGAGTACCTTGCAATCGCGCTTGGAATCCGCACCCGAAGGTTCCTATACGAAACGACTTTTCAACGACCCTGACCTTCTGCGATCGAAGATCATGGAAGAAGCCGACGAGCTTTGCAGCGCCAAGACCAAAGAGCAAGTTGCTTTCGAAGCGGCGGACCTACTCTACTTCACTTTGACTCGATGTGTCGCCGCAGGTGTTGGTCTCGTTGACATTGAGCGCAACCTCGACGCCAAGGCACGCAAGGTCTCCAGAAGGCCGGGAAACGCCAAGGCGAAGTGGTCCTCAAGACCTGCGCCCGCTGCTGATCCATCCTCCCAAACACCGGCGAAAGCGGGCCAACCCTCTCCCCCTGATCTGAATAACGCCATCCGTATGCGCAAATATACGGCTGCGTCGCTTTCCCCTACCGATCGTGCTCAGCTTCTTCGGCGTCCCGTGCTCAAGTTTGACGACATGATGACCAAGGTCAAGCCCATCGTGGATTACGTGCGCTCTCGCGGAGACGCTGCGCTCTTGGAGCTGACTGCCAAGTTTGACAAGGCGCAGCTCGACAGCACGGTCGTATTCCCTCCGTTTTCGCCTGAAAGCATGCAGATCGACGACTCAGTCCGCGCCGCAGTCGACGCCGCTTACGCCAACATCCGCAAGTTCCACGAGGCTCAGGCCGAGGGTGACACGCTCGTTGTCGAGACGATTCCCGGTGTCGTATGCTCGCGCTTCGCCCGCCCCATTGCCCGTGTCGGGCTTTACGTACCTGGGGGTACGGCAGTGCTGCCCTCGACCGCACTCATGCTCGGCATCCCTGCACAGGTTGCCGGCTGTCGTGAGATTGTGCTCGCCACCCCCCCTCGCCCTGACGGCAGTGTCTCTCCGGAAGTGATGTATGTTGCGCACCTCGTCGGTGCCTCTGCGGTCCTCAAAGCGGGTGGCGCTCAGGCGGTTGCAGCACTTGCGTATGGGACGCAGACGGTGCCAAAGGTGGACAAGATTTTCGGCCCGGGCAATCAGTGGGTCACCGCAGCCAAGATGCTCGTTCAGAACGACACGGACGCGCTGGTGGCAATTGATATGCCCGCTGGCCCATCAGAAGTTCTCGTGAGTTTCCATATTCACTCGGTTCACCTCTGTTGACGGAGAAAGAGAACTCAAATAAAGAAAGAGTGCTGATTGGTTCGTTGACAGGTCATCGCGGATCAAACCTGTGAACCCGCTCATGTAGCAGCAGACTTGCTATCCCAAGCCGAGCATGGCATTGACTCCCAAGTCGTGCTTGTTTCCGTAAACCTCCCCGCAGCAGTTCTTTCGGAAATAGAGTCGCAAATCGATACACAGGCACGCGCGCTAGAGCGTGTGGACATTATCCGCCAATCCGTTGCGAAAAGCATTATCGTGCAAGTGGAGGACCTAGAAGCTGCGCTGGCATTCTCGAACGATTACGCTCCGGAGCATCTTATCCTGCACATCGAGAAGGCTGCGGCTGCGGTTGTACATGTGCAGAACGCAGGAAGCGTATTCGTGGGGCCATTCTCCCCGGAGAGGCAAGTCGTTCCTGTTCTCCGGTCCCCTGCGCAGCACTGATGTTCATCACCACCCCCCTGACCTGCTGCGCGCCCCATTATAGCTGCGGTGATTACGCGTCCGGCACAAACCACACACTGCCGACGAACGGCTACGCACGCCAATTCAGCGGCGTAAACACCCTCTCCTTTCAAAAACACATCACGTCTCAAGAACTGACAGCTGACGGCCTCAAGGCTCTCGGACCTGTAGTTGCCACACTTGCCGATTGTGAAGGGCTGCAGGCGCATGCCAATGCTGTTCGGATCCGACTCGGTTTGATATGAGTATGTTCGGTTTCGCGGAAGAAGCGGGAAAAAGATACTCCTCGCTGTGGCACACCTTCGACCATAGAAGCCATACATCCTTGGATTGCGGATTGCGCCGCTGCAAGAAGTCCGCGGGGAAAAAGACTCTATAGCACTGGGAATAACGCGATGTATGGATGAATATAAGTAGAAAGATCCGACTTAGTTGGTCCGGTAAAGTGCGCGCTTGGCAACCTTAACGATGAGCGGGGTGTCGGGGAAGGCTAAAGCCTCGAGATTTGTAGCATACTGATAGACGCAAGTGTCAGGTTAGACAACGGTGTGCCATTGTAGAGAACTTACAGGAGTAGGAACATCAGCACCAGTGACGCGCTCAACAGGTGCATCGAGGTAGTCGAAGGCCTCGCTCTCAACAATCTGGGCACAGATTTCGGAGCCTACGCCGAATGCGGGGAAGCCACCCTCGACGGTGACAAGCCTTGGGAAAATGAATTCTTGTCGAGACGCGAAGGGGAACTTATACTTACCGGTTAGTCTTTTTCACTGACTCTTTGATTGTGTCGATGTCAAGAGGGCGGATGGAGCGGAGGTTGATGACTTCTGCCTTGATGCCCTCTTTGGCGAGAATGTCCGCCGCTTCAAGACTGTGGGTCACCATCTTGCTATGCGCAACAATGGTGACATCACTCCCGGCACGCTCGACCTTAGCCTTCCCGATGGGAAGGAGGTAGTCGTCTGACATAGCCTCCTTCGACATGGGGAAGGAGACGCCGTAAAGCATTTCATTTTCAAGGAAAACAACGGGATTAGGGTCACGAATGGCGGACTGAATAATGCGCCACCAGCTTAGCATCTTAGACGAAGAAACAACGCGTTACGCACTTTGAGCAGACCTTTGCAATCCTCCGCACTCCACGGACTGACAACTTTAAGTCCCGGGATCTGTCCGTACCATGCCGCATAATCCTGCGAGTGTTGTGCAGCAACGCCAGAAGCAGCACCATTGGGACCGCGGAATACAACGGGACATGGGACATTCCCACCAGACATGTAGTAGGTCTTCCCGCCCGAGTTAACGATTTGGTCGATGGCTTGCATGGCAAAGTTGAAGGTCATGAACTCGCATCTTGATTACGTCGGTCCGCCATTAATTGTGTGAAAAGGGCGAAGAAAAAGTGACGCATACACCGGTCGTAAACCAGCCAGAGCTGCACCGACAGCGAGACCAGCGAAACCCATTTCTGTGATGGGTGTGTCGACTACACGCTTCTCACCAAACTTGTCCAACAGGCCTTTCGTTACCTGAAAGCAGTTATAATTTGCACGCGCGTACGGATTAACGCATGACATTAACCTTATATGCACCATTGTAGCGGGCGACTTCCTCACCAAGGACGAAGACTGATTCGTCACGAAGCATCTCCTCCTCCATGGCTGTATTGAGCGCCTCACGAACCGTCATCTGAAAGAAAAATATCGTGAGACGGTGCACGCTCGGCTTACGACGAGAGCACTAACGGAGTTGCCCCCCGCTTCCGTGGCAAATGAACGAAACGCATGCCTACGTGGAACGACTGATGCGCTGGCACGTAATCTTGAAAGAGTCGGTGTTAAACGGGAGAAGGCTCTCGTAGCCATGGATGTTTTTTTGGGTGTCTTTCGACGGAATGAAGAGATGAGGAGGGGAGAAAGTGGGTGAGGGAGAGAAGCTGGTCGTGAGTGTAGGCGAACGAAGCCAGAGGCGAGATTATGTAATCCGTTCTGACACTATTTTTGGGGAAACACGATAAGTTAGGCGATCAGTGCTTCTCCTCAACCCCGTGTTATGGCTGTTGTGATAGTCACAGGCGCCTCAAGGTTGACTTCATCGCGAGAAACAAACTCACGATTTTTATTAGCTGATTTTTATTCTGCCCAGGGGCATTGGCCTGGCAGCTACCTCATTCTTACTCGAAACGTTCAACGCAACCGTCGTCGCTATTTCGCGCACACGCACCCCCGAATTGGATGCTCTGGCTACGGCACATCCCGAGACCTTGCAGGTTATACATTGCAACATGCCAGTTACATTTCGGACGCTCGCTTCCGAGCCCCTCGCTGATAACCTGCACAGAACCGACGAGCCCGCATTCACGGCGGCTATCCAATCCGTGCAAACCAAGCATGGTCACCTGGACGGTTTGATACTGAGTGCTGCCGCCTTGGAACCCATGACGCGAATCGCTTCGGCTGACACGCCCCTGGATGCATGGCGGACGCATTTCGAGGTCAACGTGTACTCTCTCATCACTGCGCTGAAAGCAGCTGTTCCGTCTCTCAGAGACAGCCCGAAAGGGGGTAGGGTCGTCTTCGTCAGTTCGGGGGCTGCCGTCGGTGGCAGCGCGGGTTGGGGTCCCTACAACGCTAGCAAGGCCGCCATGAACTCTTTAAACCGGTTGGATTACTATGGAAGCCGAGTTGACGCTCGTGCTCACACTCTGTAACCAGGACACTGGCTGAGGAAGAGAAAGGCAAGATCGTCTCCATCGCACTTCGCCCTGGTAAAGTCGATACCAATGTTCGTTTCCTCTTTGTTCTTCGTCTCGAATCCGCGGCCTCTTCTGGAGCTTACAAGAGTGTAGATGCAAGGGGAAATTCGCGAATTTGGTGGACTACACATGGCACATGACGTCCACCAAGGCTTTATACGAGAAAAGAGAGAGGGGTTGCTTTTGAAGCCCGAGCAGCCAGGCTACGTCATAGCCGCCCTCTCTCTGCATGCTCCAGAGTCCCTCTCTGGCGAGTTTGTCAGGTGGGACGATGAGAGATGTCGAGAGTTCAGGCAACCCTCGTAGGGTCACATGCTCTCCACAAAGTAGGAAGTTGGATGCCTAAATTTGTACACACTGGTTGACAGAATAGGAAGATCGAGTCAGGTGGTCAGTCGGTCAGTCAAATCCACCTCCATCAACCACTTCCATGGACACGAGCAGCAACCGCATCGACATTCATCACCATTTCTTTCCATCCTCCCTTTCGCGCGTCAAAGCGACGCAGTCACAAGCAGTAGGTTTTCGCACCCCTCCAGAGAATCTGCCATGGAGCGCGGATTTAAGCTTGCGTGCGATGGACTCACTTGGCATCCGGCTCGCCATTTTATCACTGCCCACGGGTATCGCGGAGACATTTGACGAAGCAAAGAATGCGAATGAGCTGATGTACGAAATCGTACAACAGCACCAGAACAGGTTCGCGTTTTGGGGTTGCTTGGGCGATTGGCGTGATGTGAAAGGTCATCGACGCCGTTCCTGATCCTCCAATCACTGCACCAACCTTGCTTGCTGCTTTCTAGGGGCTCTTGAACTCATCCCCTATGTTTTTGACGAGCTTGGTGCGGTGGGTGTGGCTGTTTCTTCGTCTTACGGGGACGGAAGTGAAGCTAGTGCGTTTTCCTCGGCTTCTTTTCAACGCATCTGCCACTGCGTATAGAGTACATAGGCGATGATGATTACGATCCCATATGGTCCGCACTCGACGCACGTGGTGCGATCGTCTTCATCCATGGCACGCAAACGCCTTCCTCGACCCCGATCCCGCACCCGACGCTCGGACTCCCTATCACGGCGGTAATCAACTCCAGAACTTTTGTTTTTTTTTAGCTCTGACCTCGTGGACAGGTGCCACATGAGACGTTCAAAGCTGCCGCGCATCTCGTCGTGAGTGGCAAGACGCGCCGCTTTTCGCGGCTGGAATTCGTACTTGCCCACATGGGCGGAAGCACAATCGCGCTCGTACCGCGGGTTGCCGGACTCTCACCATACATGGGCGCTCCGCTGTCGGAGGACGAAATTCTTTCTGAGTTCCGGCGATACTGGTGGGACGCGGCACTGAGCGGCGGCTGCGCGGCACGTGTAGTAGAATCGTGGGGTTTGGGGGATCGTGTTTTCTGGGGAAGCGACTTTCCAGGTGCGAGTCGGACCATGACATAATTTGGATGCCTAACCAAGATTTGTGTTCCATGGGCACCGTAGCGGTTTCTCTGGACACCATCCGTTGGTTCGACGGCGACCTCGAAAAAGCGTATCAAGCTGACCCGTCAAAGCTAGAGAATGTGCGCAGGAGAAATGTTTTGCGACTTTTTGAGTCTCGTGGTATTAGGCTGTCAGTTAGTTAATCTGTTGGCAAGTAGCTGCCCTCGATCAACAGTATACAATGGTGTCTAGTGTGTCTCTGGCATATCCAACAAAACAGACATGTAACGTACTCTTTAAGAAAAATTACAAGTCATCGGGGGTATTATTCTATGGCCTAGGAACTTTCCGACAAAGCAATTGCAACAGAATAAAAACAGTGAGAATACGACGAGAACAAAGCAGCACACCACACACAAAAATCCATGCGAATGTCGAGATGATTAGTATTTCTCGGGTTCTCTGAGCCATGTTACAAGCTCATTGAAGCCTTCGGTTCCGGGAATAAGTGCCAGTCCATGTTGACCCCTGGGGTTGTAATAAAGCCCTTTACGGACGCCGTGAGATCGTAGGTACTTCTTGATGCGCTATACGAATGGTCAGTCTCTTTGCAAACGAGTGAGACCATTGAGAGCTCACGGGTGCACAATAAACCACATCGTCGTTTGCTACGATGAACTTATTCCGTGCGGGGTCACGGGAGTGCGGAATTTCTTCAAAGAACAAAGTATTCGCCGTCCAGTCAAACTGTCGTTGAAGCAAATTTGAAATGCCGATCTCGGTGCTAACAAAGTAGTTCATTATGAGCTGCAGCCCCTACAAGAGACAACGCGCGTCAAGCTTGGAGCCGTGAGTGGAGCAAAGGGTGATGTACTTACTGTCGTGGCAGGGTTGTAAAGGAACTTGAGACATAAATCTTTTTAGGAGCGCACGTGAATACAATGGATTTAATAGCGAAGGTGTAATAAACAATGATGACATACCGCCTTCCCAGCCGCAGAACGTGACAGGGTCGATGAACAATGATCGCGCGACAAGATCCGAAGCATCTTTGAGGAACCAAGCATGGACATATGAACCATTGGAGTGGCTTGCCAAGGTGATACCCCTCGGTTTTTGTCCTTTGGATACCCCATTTCGAGAATCAGAGGGATTGGGTACCCAGCCGAAATCGGTGAGTAATTGGCGCATGATAACCATTGTCTCTTTCCGGTTCTTGGGGGCGAGGAAGCGAGGGTGGAATATTTGCTGACTGATGTGGGGTTGCAAGAGAACGAATAGTGGGCGATCCGGCACCCTGGTGAGGAAGCCGTAGATGATCGTGCTGTACTGAGGTAGACCTAGGCCCAAGCCGTAGGCAAATACAATCGGCGTGGGATCCTTGCACGCGTCCCAGGTCGGTGGGACGCGCACGAGATATTCAATCCCATGGCGTGTACCGAGGGTCATTCCCCCAACATGAATAAGTAATCGCTTCATGGTAAAGTCGCTAAGGACGACGAGGAGGTAATAAATCAATGGGCGCCACCAGACACTGACGGGATCGAGAGTAAGAAGTCTCGGCTGCGCATTGGGATTGGAGCCTTCGGGGATCGTAGTGCCCGTCCGCTTTTCGATCAAGTCAAAACAATCAAGTAAAACCTTGAGGTGCTTGGGTGGAATCTTGTCGAACTCAGGTATGTGCTCGTAGAAGAGAGACCAGTAAAGCCAGGCACACATTTCTTTCCTTCGGACCTGCGACCAGGGAACGCCTCCAAACCTATCGGAGATAACATTTGTAATTACTTATCCACTATGGAGCCCGGGTGGGTCTGGGACGCACCAGTTCCGGAACTGATTTTGAAAGTCAACGGCGCGAGGATCCGTGGGACTGAGCGCTTCGACGGCTTCGGCGGGGCTACCCGGACGAGAATCGTTGAGAGTCTCCTCGTCATATGCAGCGAGGTCTGCGAGACCGGTTTGTGCTATACGCTTGAAAGCTAGGGTGAGCTCCTCTAGATTTCCTGGAGGAATTGGACAGGGACCATCGACGAATTTATATAGCGTGTAGTGGTATATTGAAAAGAGAACCTGGGGTCGAAGATCAGATGGCGGGGAGGAGATGGAGGGGTTAACGCACCTCTGCGAGAGCATATGTGAAGAGCGCCTTTCCATGCCACGAGAGGGTCCAAAGGCCGCCTCCTTTCAGCTCGTAGAGAACAAACGCCCATGAGAACAGAGGGATTGACCAGACAGGGAAGACGAGAACGGCGAGGACAAGGTAGTAAGTCAGGTCACGAGACGGGGGGCGGACAGGCTGTTCTGAGATTGGCAGGGCCATTGAAAGGAGGGGACGTGCATTCGGGGTTGTCCATTCCTTGGACTAGAAATACTCTCATACCCATGTCAACGACAAGGTGTAGCGCGCGCTGAACTCAAGCATGTGAAAACCACTTGAATCCACCCATACAGTATCCCCAATGAGTTTTATATTTTATATTTTAATTTTTATCTCATCTTCTTCACTTATCCTTCACTTATAGTAATAGTCGGACATTAGCGGATGCTCTCGACTTCGATGCTCATGTCCTTCAACACCGCAAAACGTTCCGTCGCCTCTCAATTATATGCGTGTTCTCGCAATCCATCTCTGAGAGCTGCCTCGACACTGTCTTCCGGTTTTCCGAAAGTTGCGGAAAGGGTACGTATGCACCCCGGCGCGTGAGTAATATTCCTTCATAGCCTTCTTTCTAGCTCCCGACTAAGTATGGCGGCGTGTACACCGTGAGTACTCCTCAATTCTTGTGTCTCGGCTCCTCATTCTGCTCAGGTGACCCTGATCCCTGGTGATGGTATTGGCCAAGAAATCACAGAATCGGTCAAAGAGATCTTCGAGTCGGTCAACGCGCCGATAGAATGGGAACAGTACGATGTTTCGGGCATGTCCTCCTCCGGTGAAGCTCTCTTCAAGCAGGCTATGGAGAGCCTGAAGCGTAACAAAGTTGGGCTCAAGGGTTCGTCTTTCGTTCATCCATTCTCCTCCTCGATGATCCAACTGTCGTTCCCAAGGCATCCTCTTTACTCCGATCTCAAAGTCCGGCCACATCTCCTGGAATGTAGCCATGCGTCAACAGCTTGATATTTACGCTTCTGTAGTCTTATGCAAGTCTCTCCCAGGCGTCCCCACCCGCCATTCCGACGTCGACTTTGCCCTGATCCGTGAGAACACCGAGGGCGAGTACTCCGGCCTTGAGCACCAGAGTTATCCCGGCGTCGTTGAGTCCCTGAAAGTATCCACCCGCGCCAAGGCAGAGCGCATTTCGCGCTTCGCTTTCGACTTTGCCCTCAGGAATGGTCGCAAGGTGCGTCGACGTCGGCATCGGCACGTCCAAAGTTTGCTCATCGAGTCGTCATGTTTCAGAAAGTGACTTGTGTCCACAAGGCAAACATCATGAAACTCGGAGACGGTCTCTTCCTCAACACCTTCCGTCGTGTCGCAGAGGAGTACAGGTCATCTGGCATCGAGTTCAACGATATGATTGTCGACAACACCTCCATGCAGCTCGTCGCAAAGCCCACGCAATTTGACGTCATGGTCATGCCCAACTTGTACGGTGCGATCGTGTCAAACATCGGTGCTGCCCTGGTCGGTGGCCCTGGTGTAGTCCCAGGCTGCAACGTCGGCCGTGTAAGCACACAGTTGACGAACTTTCGTCAGTCATCATCGGTTGACTCCTCCGTGTAAAGGATTACGCTCTCTTTGAGCCTGGATGCCGTCACGTTGCAAAAGATATCATGGGTCAAGACCGGGCAAACCCGGCTGCGATGATTCTTTCCGCGACCATGATGCTCCGGCATCTGGGGTCTGTGATTTCAATTTCCTAGTGTCCCCGCTCTAACTCTTGGTCACAGCCTCGATCACATTGCTAACAACATTGCCTCCGCAACCTTCCAGGTCCTCAACGCCGGTAGGGTCAAAACAGCTGACATGGGAGGTAAGTCACCGGTGGGTACTTCGAGAAAGACTCCCAATCCATCGTCTTCCTTGCTAGGTTCTTCGACCACGTCGGAATTCACGGCCGCAGTAATTAAGAACCTCGAATAAATCGTGTGCTACTTTGGCGATAACAATAGAACAAGGACCCGGGATGGATCATCGACCAAAACTATTGTCCTGTTTCTTAGGAATACATTAATGTAGACATTACATATACCGCTCGACCTGTCACCGACACAGCCAGATCGACGGCGTTACGGCAGGGTGCTGAGCTCTTCAATGGTGAACTCGTCGAAGGGAGCATCAAGCGGGTCGTTGGACCCTAGATGGCCATCTGAATCGCCGTCCAATGCTGACTGTGCAGGTTCACGACCATCTGATGCTTCGTACTTCACGACTGTCCGGTTATCAACCTCGATCACCCCAGTTTCGGTCCTGCTTATCCGAGAATCCCCCGGGCCCTCTGTTTTTTTCTTCCGGAGTTCAAGTAAGGCCTCGCACCTCAGCTCACCACGCTCGCCCCATCCGGTGACCTCGGGCCGAAAATCGGCATAGAGTGAAAATCCTACGCGATTCAGCTCTATCGGATCACTGTAGCTCTCTGCGAGGAGGCGCATGGCGCCCAGTACCGCCGGTGCCGTCTGCCGTAGTGCACGCGTAATATAGCCGTAAGCTGCGCCTGGAGCGCCAGGGCTGCCGTCACTGTCCTCGGCGGTGAACGCGCGCCATGCACCGGACGCACTGCGATAGAGCGGTACACGCCTGCCGAGGAGATCGACATACGGCTGTGCTCCACCGGCCTGCACAGCTTTAAGATCGGCGTCGCGCTTCTTGTCGTAGACGCCGAGTGAGACGCCCTTACTGATTGCGTTCATTTCGGTGTACACCGATGCTGTGAACAGGCAAGGTTAATGGGAGTATTATTGAAAAGACGGGGGCAGGCATACCGATACTCAGCGCTTCCTCGCGCGAAAAGCCAAGGCGCTCAGCAACGACGCAGGCCCACGCCATCATGACCGGCGCACGGTTCACGACGGCGGATTTGAGCTTGAGCGCGTCCTCGTCGAGGAGCTCGTGAAAATCGAGACTGCCAAGCGTGGCGCCTTCTTCTGGGGGTGGGCCGGGTAAGAATTCGTTCCGCGAGGCGTCGCGTTTGCGGCGCTTCTTCGGTGGCGATGCCTTTGCCGACTGGTCAGTCCAACTAATGTGTGTGAGCTCGTATATTTGATGGACGGTTACCGTTGAGGGTTCACCGTTCTTCGGAAGCGGTGTAGATGTCTCCTCGTCTCGAGCTGAGGGCTCCATGGCATCTGTTGTGCGGCGCTTCTTGGCCTCTTGCCGCTTTGCGTTCGTGATGGCGACCGCGCGAAAGCCCGCAGCATTCAGCGCGGATAGTACAAGCACGCGATCATCCTTGTCTGAAACACCGAGAGATGCAAGTTTCGAGTCTGTGAGCTCGCCTAGACGTGCTGGTGTATTAAACTCCTTGTAACTAATAAGACAAGTGTCCTGTCAGTGAATTCTGTACCGAACAAATACGGATACGAAACATTTTTCCTGCCACTGCCATGGCACGCGATACAGGAAGACTCCTCGAGGTTAAAACTTGGAGAAATGCTTGAAGGGACAGCCTTTGGTCGTCTGGCATCGTCGGATTGGGCTCGTGACAAGCCTGTACATGGATTGTCGATACTATCGCAGGTTTCAGCCTTCATACAGACAGTCACCAGTCTATTGTCGGACGAGTCATGCCATCCGATATCACGTGTCACATGTCACAGATTATCTATTTACATCTGTATTTTTTACTGCTTTTATTTCACAATAACTACCAAATAAATTTGGTCTCAGCAAAAAACCATCTACTTGTCAAGGACAGTCGTTTCCACGATGATATCAGTGACCCTGTAGGGATCTGTGGATAGCCTGTTAGCGTGTGTCATATGAACCATAGAGATGGATCCCCGTACCAATGTTAGAAGCAGGACGGCGGTCCTCCAAGTATCCATAACCCTTCTCAGCGACATGTCTAGGAACACGAATGGACGCGCCACGGTCCGCAACGCCAGACGAAAAGTTGCTGATGTGACCTGTCTCGTGACGACCAGTCAACCGGAGATCGTTGTCATCACCGTAAACGGCAATGTGTTCGTCATGACGCTTCGACAGCTTCTCAATGGCAGCGTGGATAGCCTGGATACCTCCGGGTTCGCGCATCTGCTTGGTCGAGTAATTTGTATGGCAACCGGCGCCATTCCAGTCGCCTGAAAGGGGTTTCGGGTGGAAGGAAACCTTAGCGCCCCATTGCTCTGCAACTCGGATGAGGAGATAGCGAGCAACCCAGAGCTCATCTCCCATGGAAATGCCTTCGCATGGGCCAACTTGGAACTCCCACTGAGAAGGCATGACTTCGGCATTGATGCCGCTGATCCGGACACCAGCATAAAGACAGGCACGATAGTGGGCTTCGATCAAATCGCGGGCAACAACCCTTCCGGCACCTGATTTTGATAAAAACGGATCAAGGACAAACTCAATTGAGAAGAAACGTGGGAACTTACCAGTGCCACAGTAATAAGGTCCCTGAGGGCCAGGGAAACCACCCTGGGGCCAGCCGAGAGGCCTATCGTCGAGACCGAAAAGCGTGTACTCTTGCTCGAGACCGAACCAGGGAGAAACATCCTTTGCTAGTTCCATCGTCTTCTGTGCATGATGGCGAAAGTTCGTCCTATTAGGAGTGCCATCGCTATTGTAGGTAGTAGCGAGGACGAGGATATTGTCACCACCACGGAAGGGATCCTTGTAAAAGGCGACGGGACGAAGAGAAATATCGGAGTCATTGCCGGGGGCCTGGTTGGTGGAGGAGCCATCGAAGTCCCAGTGAGGGAGCTGGCTCACGTCAGTGACCTTGTGCGGGATCGTCTAATTGAAGATCGACGGTAATTAAAGGGAGAACATCGGAGTGAACGTAAATGTATTCACCCTGCTCTTAGCACGAAGCCCGTTATCGCCATCAATCCAAAGGTCTATTTGAACAGATTAGACAACAAAACAAGGTAGTGTAGAGAACGGCATACATTCGGCCTGGATGCTGGTTCCCTGAGGCAAGGCAAGATAAGGAGCAAGAAGGTCAGGGTGGTAAGTGGAAGCGGAAGCCATGACAGAATACTAATTCGACAGCGAAGGTGATCTGAGTGAGGGAGAGGTCGAGGGCAAGCGATGAGAGAATGTGATTATAAGGATGCGCAGGTCTGAGGGCTGTGTACCGTTATTTGGATTAACAACCATTCTATTGGTCCGATAAGAAGATCTTATCTGCGATTGATTTATGTGCCCCATGACGGTGCCACTTGAAATTTTTTCGTTCCAGTGATCTAGATCGTTGGTCCATTCGTCGGCTGTTTGGCCCCGAGGATCTCCTGCACAGCAACAATTGCTATGCCTTCTGCAAGTGTTTTGTGTCTAAGACCAAGACGTAGCATTCGAATAATTAGAGCTACCTAATGGAGTTATCGTAATGCCATGTGACAGTCATGTGACTGGAATGGAATCTAATGTAGCAAGACAGGGTCCCTCTACGCCATTCTTCATCGCTTCCTCATAACCTTGCGGCGGCGCCCGCCCGCCTTGAGAGAAACAGGTCCAACTTTCCCAGATTTGACATCGTCATCCTTCCGCTCCTGAACGCAGTTCTCAACTTCTGGAAGATCTGACTCGGTTCCTGTCCCAGTCTCCGTCTCTCCGTCTTCACTAGCTTCGACAGGGGTAGTGTCACCAGGTTGTGTTCTCCACCTGAGTACCCTGCTGATCAGAACAGTGACGAGAGCAAGGAACCAGGTACTCCGCAAAGACGGAACGGTGGCGGCCGTGGCGTTGATCGGCGTCTGTTCTCCATCGCTTTCCAACTAAAGATGTTGGAATTGGTCAGTGCTTCATGTGGCACATGCTAACGTGGATAATACCATGAAAACGTCCCCGTTACTTTCTACGACCACATCGATGGACCTGCCTGGTATCACGTTCCCATCCTCGTCGAGACGGGGAGGTCCACCTAAATTGACCTTGACCTATGGATCCCTTTAAATCGAACGTATGTCGAGGAAAGTGGCGTAAAGATCTAACCTTTCGTCGACTACTTGAAGGTATCATCTTCGGTCCCCAAGCGACTAACTTCGCTTGCCCAAGAATGTGCTCGATACGGGCCAGGTCCCGTTTGAAGTTTATGTGCTGCACGATATATTGCAACCCGGTTGTCAGAGTCGTTAGAAATATGAGCACAGTCTGTGCCATTCTGCTCAGCATGCCGACACAGCAAGAGATCGAGGTGAACGCGCACTCCTAGACCTGGACGGAAGCGAGCATAGTAGTATCCAGTGCCACGCCAACGTGGTACCCCATTTTTGTAAAAGAAATCGTATCTTTATCCGTAACATATCAGTTTACTTTGCTGCCAGAGCAAGTGTATCCCGAGGCACTGACCGTTCCCGGCCTTCTTGACTCCTAAGTATTGATCCAACGACACCGAGACGCGCAAATCGTTCCTGGGCGCCTTTGACGCCCGGATTTTTGTCGGGGCTTTACAGTATGCAGGCGGCGGGCGCGTAAGAAGATGGGAGCAACAAACGGAAGGTAGAAACGCACTGGAGTAGCATGCTCTTCTTGCGGTACGCGCGACCAATCTCTGCCATAGATGCCGACGAGGGCACATCGAGCCATGAGTAGAATGTTGTGCCCTTTCCTACGAGATCAAAAAACATTCAATGCAACCGAATATGCCAGATGACAGGGAGGTCGACCTTCAGCAGCTTCTACCGCACTGACGAGGTCGAAGATTTCATGGTCTTCCTATGGGTAGGTGAGAACAAGTTTTATGTTTACGTCTCGTCTCGAACTACCTTGGTCCAGCTTTACGGGACACGGAGACGATTAGTCTACAACCAAATAAGGTCGGCAAGCTGCCACGTACGCATGCACGACCCCAATTAGAAGCACCAGTATGGAAAAAATAGATAGATATCTCATCCAAGACGATTGCAAATACTCAGCGATCAGAAGTTCTTTTGACGAGAACCTAACAAAGTGGGACAAGGGGTGTGAAGGTCAACGGGTTGACAGGCTGAATGTCATCATCGCAAGCGGCGGAGAGCCCGGCCCGATTTCAATGAAATTCGAAAGACGCACAAACTGGGATGTGTGTGCGCGGGCGCGAACCTCACTCTCTCTTGGTTGGTGACAACAGGATATAGCTTGTTCGATGGCTCCGCGGCGCAGGTGCACCGTATGTGGTTCGCATCAATGGCATCGAGAACCGGCGACTGGGCTCGTCGTCTGCGGTGAAGGTCACGTCCTTCGGGTGCGCACCTAGCCTCTCATTCCGTCTCTGACCGACGTAACCCTTTGAACATCCTAGAATTACCTCAATGAAACGCTCGAAGCGCACGAGCCTGGCCCGCATCTGTTACAAAAACGCGCACTCAAATCGGCGCGAGAGAGGCGGGGGCGTGCAAGCAAGGCTAACCCTCAGCGTAGGCATCATTTGAGCCCCTTTTTAAGCCTCAGAGTCACAACCATTCGCTGAGGTTGACCTTTCGAACATAGTTTACTATGGTGCACGTGCGCGATACCTCTATTTCCAGTGCCTGCAACTTTTATTGCGAAAGCAAGTTGCTGTATTGATTCGCGTCTGGAAACTTCCTAGCGAATTTGAGGTCCGCATCACTCTGATATAGCGGCTCAGAGGAGGTTCACGGTCGTGCAGATCATCTGTAGGGATCTATGGGCTCTGCATTTAAGCCTGTTGCCGTCTCCGCCTCCTCCAGAACCCCTGCTACATAAGCAGGCCACACATGGCCATCCCAGTGATGGCGATTCAAAGTTGGCGGACTCGAAGAAGTCGAAATCGAGTCCTACCGCTGACGATGACAAGGCGGTTGAGATGGGGGAGATATCACCGGGGCACTCTAATGCGAACACTTCCGAAAGCGACGGTTCAGAGGAAGATTCAGAGATGGATGAGCTACTCTTCCTATTCTCCGAATCAAGTTTATCCGAAGACGACAATGATGATGACGACAGCAGGCAACCACTTCCTAAACCGGAGGGTAGCGGGCAAAAGCTCGACACGTTCGTCCGCAACGGCCCAGCGAGTAATGTTGCATTACTCATGGTGGCATGTTGGACTCTTCGCCTACCCATCATATACATGGACCTGATCAGGTTCGACGACGGCATAGAGTGAACTGTTAGGCAGGTAGTCGACTGATTCACACTTTTAGGTTGGTCGAGTGCTACGACCTGCCTTACCTAGAGCCCCTTCACCATCTACCAGAAAGCATGGTTCGTCACCTTACGAAACATAGTGTCCAGGCACTCTCTCCTCTGGTAAGGTGTACAAATCTCTTGCGTGCTCGGGATGAACTAAAGACAAACGTGGACGCAGCACCCACCGACGACACTAGTATTACATAGCCTCTCGACCCGATTGGCACGGAAATTGCAGGGGTCGTACAAGATCCACACCCCAGAATTGAACGCTGGGCCGATGTTATGGCGCGTGGTGCGCGCCCTGGGGGGGACCCGTTAGTACCCCGCCTCGTGGTCAAAGATATCCGGTGACTCAGTAGAATTCAAAGCGGTACTCTATAAGCTTAGCAAGACACTTGGGCATGTGCTGTCGTTGCCTCTGGTGCTGCACCATACGCTTGCCCCTCGACTCGCACAATCTAAAGACGAAGATGGGGACAGCCACAAGTATGACGACGTTCCTCCTGAGCTGGCACTGTTGGTGGTAGTGGTGGTTGTGCTAAAGATGGTGTACGGGCTCGACGGCCGACCACGGTGCGTGAGAGAACAGGTGTTGCGCATGGTTATGGCTTAATATGGTTAATATGGTGAATGACTGGGATGCCGCTGATCAGGATAGCTAAGAATAGCGTTGATCCGGCATGTGCACTACCCCGGATGGAAGATTACTTGGTGATTGTCCAAGAGATCAAGGAGGCTTACGCGAATAGCAACGAAGTATTATTTTCCGCGCGGTCAGGATTGTAAGCGGGCTTCACGCGGGGCTACAATACTCGTATTTAATTTATTGCCGTCGGCAGGCAGGTATCGGATCTGGACGAGACGAAATTGGACGAATACCTCGATTTCTGTCAAAATGGATTGTTGAGACCGGGAACGAGTCGAGCTCTCGAAGACTTCTTTCCTCTCGGACCGAGCTCGGTTCAAGCTGGAGCGGTGGAGACGGCGGCGGTTGATCGGGTGCAGAGTGATCAACACGCGATGGCAGGAAGAACAGCGCATTCGGGAAGACATGAACCAGGTCAAGCCTACGCCATTTATAGATCCCGAGACAGCCTGGGCACAATTCCAGAGGAGTTTCAGATGGTGATCTCACACGGTGCCAAGTGGATTGGGGTCGACGAGGAGATGTTACTGAAAGTGAGCGAGCGGTATGAACGGAGATTGTGGAATTGGTCGGCGTCGGCCACGAGGTTACCGCTCCGAGACTAGTGCATGTATAACACATCATGACGGCCGACATTTTCGTTCCTTCGTCATCGTTCTCCCCCCTTCCGTCCCCGTCCGCCGCCTTTGGAAGGCGTGCCCACATCCTTTCATTTTAGCCTTGCCCATGTTTCGCTCTTGTCCGCTGGACCATGATAGTATATTCTAACGCACACTAAATTTCAATTCTTATCCCTCCCCTCCGTTGTCTTGTTCTCTTCTCTTCTTCTCTTCCCAACATGCGCAGAATCGCCTCTGTCCTCGCTCCAAGGCGCTCCGACAAGCCTGACCCTCCCAACGATGCCCACGGACGTCCTACCTCCAAGTCCTTCGCAAATTCTTCCACTCGTCGTTTTTTTGGTACCCTCACTCGCATCACTGTCTCGACAGATCGGTCGTCGCAGCCTACAGCCTCGGAGCCAGCTCACTCGTCCTCCGCTTCTTCAACGGGCTCAGCTTCGCTCCGCACACCAGAGGACGATCGCATAGGCCAGCTTGCACCTCATGTAGCACGATCATCCTCTCAAAGGAAGGCCTGGATCCCGTGGTTGACCCCCAAGAAATCCGACCCTCAAGGCCAATCACCGTCACATCCACCATCATCATATTGGCCCCCGTCTTCCACAGCTGTTAACAACCAGCCCACCGAATCTGACGACGACACTTCCGACGAATCCTCCTCTTCGGAGTCAGAATCCCCCTCGACATCTCCCCCGGTTCCCTCCGGAGTAGACAAACCTGACCCCCACCTCTCCCCTGTCGACTTCGTCGCTTCCCTCACGATGAACAACATCCCACCAGCTTTCTCGCCTCCGCCGCTTCTGCAATATTCTGATGCGCCCCTCTTCCCACGGTCGTCAAATTCAGTACACAGACTCTCCTTCTGTGACACAATCGAATCCACAATGCACAGGAAACGATTACTCCACCGGCTCCAATCTCTCACCCCGGCCGACCGTCGCCTCCTGGCCGCATTCGGCCCTCGTATCTCATCAGAAGCCCAGCGACGAACGTTGCTCCAACCCGAAGAAGGGGAAAGGTACGACCTCAAGCACGTGCAACCATTCAGCCTCGGCTTGAAGCAGTGGATTGCTCGACCATACTTCGAAGAGCGAACAGTGCTTTGGGTCCCTGACGATGCAGGCACAGTCGTCTGGACAACGGTCAAGGGTTCCGGATTCGGCGTTTGGGCTCTCGACGTTCCTGAGACTCTCGAACTGTTGGCTGGATTGGACAATTTCGATATGGACGACGTGCAACCTAGCAGCCCACTTCCACCCCCGTCCAATAATGCCATCCCTGCGCTGAGTAAGTGCATTCATCACACGTGCTTTTATTGATAGTTCGTAATTGTAACTCGTCCCCAAAGCTTCCATGCCTGTCACGGGTAAACATGTCCCGTACAAAGCCGTCCCGTCTCCGCTTCGATATGATCGTGGGCCTTCTGAACCTCCAACATCACCATCCTCAACTGAAGCTATGACCCCCGCATCCACTTCCACAGTATCTTCCTCTAGACGCGGCGTTCGCTTCGCGGAGAGCGTCGATAAAGAAGATCAAGTCCCTCTCGGCTATATTCTCCGACATAAAAAACGACGCGAGGAGAAGGCCCTGTTTATTCAACAAGAACGTGAACGTCGCCAACATGATGAGGAAAGGCAGAAGCACGAGGCGGAGCGCCAGCAGTGGGAACAAGAGAAACGCCAATGGCAGAAAGAGAGGCGAGCTCTGGAAGAGGCTAAAAGGCAAAAACAATACACCGAGGAGATCGCCGCAGCCAGAGTGCGGCGCGAGTCACATTATGCCTTACCCTCCACCCAGGCGCGGGAACAAGACCGCAGGGCCCGCGAAGCCTACTCTAGGCCCGTCTATGACCCACGCAAGCAGGCCGAGTACTCTTCCCAGACCCATTCACTACGTTCCCGGAACGACTCGTCCTCGAGCTCAAGGCAGGGTAGCCTCCCTCGGTCTGAAAGCGCTGGTCCACATACATCACGTCCTACTTCAACACACAGCATCTCTTCTTCTGAAGACGTTCGCGCACGCGCTAGCCGAAATAGTAGGCGAGGGTCTATGATTTCTGAATCGTCGCAACGTTCCGCTCCTTCCTCTTTCTTTGTATACGGTTGGCCACCGGTCCCACCGATTTCCCAAATACCACCGATACCCATTTTCCCTTCCATGCAGGTTATGCCTGTGGTGCCTCAGTTTACCATGGACACTCCACTCCTCCCCCCAACGGCCCCATTTATGCGTCAACAGTACGGCAGATCTCGTTCGCGAGATTCGTCTCCGTCAAGAGGCACCGGGCCGAGTCCTGGAGAGCGTCCCCAACGGTCGAGCGATCCCGTCCCGCCAAAACCACGTCATCACCGTTCCAGCAGTGATGAGTACGGTGGCAGGAACTCGCCAGCTCGCTCTCACACTCAGATGAGCAATAGTTCGACACACCCTCGGCCTGGGTACTCGCGTTCTGGGGCATCGCCTAGAGCGTCCATGCCTTCGTCCATGCCCAAGCAAACCCTCACACCACGGCGACAAACGGCATTATCCTGATTCTCTACTCTGTGTTAGTAAGAACCTTGTCTTTTTTTTTTTGCTTTTAGGGTACTTTCCTTGCATTTAATTGTGGGGGCGCTACCCGGCCTGAGCCATGCATCCCTTGCAACTTCTCATCATCACACTTCACTCTGGACAGTCTTTGAGCAGCACAATTATTCCCAGCTATCTACATCAATTCACACCCCGAAGTTTTGTTTCATGCCTTCTTTTTATATTTTTTTTGCGCATCCACAGACAATGTTGCATGTCATAGTGCCGTCTTCGACCCATAGTATGTTTCCCACCCTAACTTACATTGCCCACTTCTTTCAAGGCGCTTTTAGCTGTCCTCACTGGTCAGTAAGTGGTTCGGAGGGTCGCCGGTTTCGATTTGATAGAATCGGCGCCACCTCTGAGATGGCCGCCCGGTAGTACAAATTTGCCTGTATAAATCTGACCGTCGGTCAGCCAATTCTGATTGGAAAGGGAGGTGTCTCGTTTTTCCCATCCGGCCTAGCCCCGTGGTTTTGGCGTGCCCGCTAGTCCGGTTAATGTTCTAATGGTAAACTGATAGCGCACTAGGCTATCTTCTGGTTTGTCACATTAGCCCATCTCGCTTCCATGGGTAGTTTAGCACTAGGTGCAGCCTTTGCTGCGGTGCAACTCGTGTACAAGGCTCATTCCAAGGCGAAGACCAGTAAGGCGCGTTGCGCGCGGCTAGTTGAGCGGTGTCAGTTGGTTGTGGACAGGTTGGAACGCATCGCGACAGCAAGGGATGGCGATATGGTTATCCGAGAGCGCATTCACGAACTCGAGCGGTGTGTCGAACGCCCCTTCCATATCGTGCTTGAGAGGTTGACGCTGCTTACTTCAATCTCAGGGCTTTCGAATATACCGCGCAGACCATCTTCCAGGTTGGCCAGCAGAGTGTCATCACTTCCCTCCTACGGTCCGAGACCAACGCGCTGCGAATTGAATCGTGCAATGAGGCTCTTACCGAACTCATCTCTCTCTTTACCGTACGTCAATTTATTATTCCCCCTTTCCTTCGGTGACTGACATCAACACTAGTTGGAAGAGTCAGTCGATGCACGCCGATGGCAGAGCGACTTGGATACTGCACGCAGGCGTGATCACCAAGAGCTCTTAAGCATGGGTCAGCGCATCGAGAGCGGGAACGTGGCGACCAATCACGAGCTCGCACAACAAGGCGCCACAATTGCCGAGGTGCTGCGTGTGCTCAATGTTCGCCATTCTCTTTAGCGTCAGTGGGGGTCCCGTTTCAGAGTCGCTGACGCGCCAGCTGCAGGACATCGGCGCTGGTCTTGAGGGTACTAACTGTGCTAGCGAGATCGAGCTCCCGTTCGCACACTCCTCAGATGCGGACTCGCGCCCATCTGCTCCGGACTCTCGGTCGGCGACGCCTTTACCAGCTCCCGATGCGCCTTTCTCGATAATACTAGCACCGTGTGCCCCTTCCGAGTCTGCAAAGTCGAAACCTACGCTGCGTCGCCTCTCGTCGTTTACTTCAAAGTACGTGAGGATTGCGCCGCTCGCGACCGTTTTCTCGAAACTGTCGCCTTCGACTTCTCGCGCTCGCTCCGCCCGGGATGCGCTTTGCCCCCGTTCACCCCTTGCGCCTCGCCTTGATGAGCCGATTTTTCCCGCCGCGGCAGGTGATGACGTCGGCGCTGTAGCCACCGCTACGCATGGCTGTCCGGTGGACCTACCTCCTCCCTACCAAATGCACGCCACAAACCCCGAACGCGAGGATCTCGGCGGTGGTGCGGCTGCTCCTATCTCGCCATCTCGTTTCACTACGATTACCTCAATTGAGGCCGTCCGTGCGCCGGACTCACCTGTCCCGTTGTTTCCCTCGCCGAAGCTATCGACCGAGTCCGTCTTTGGTTCTACTCAAAGCCTCGCGTCCTTGTCTGGGTCTCTGTCTGGTCCGCGGTGTCCACACAGGAGCCCCATAGCCGGTGTCCCGGAGCTAAAGCGAAAGTATACGATGAGATCTGGCCAACGCAATGCTATGACCTATACTAGAGTGCAGCCTGTTCTTTGATACTATTAGATCTCAAAAAGGTTTAATGGACTCGTTCATGAGCCTCTTATCGTTATTTCGTAAGCAGAAAATCAGAATTGCATTGCCCAAGTTTGCTCATATAGATCGGGGCTTCGAAGCAACGAACGACGTCACAGAAATCGGGAACAGTACATGGAAGACTGGTGTTTCGCCTGAGGACCCATATCTTTCGGGGCAATTTCTGAAACGACCGGGTATCGGAACAGTGGAGCACCCAGTGCTTTTTAGCTTTGCTCCTCCAAGTGGTGCCATCGGGAGCCTGACCAGATCACTACCGCCGCGTCAGTTCTACTGCCCTGAGCGACGTGTGGACGTGTGCCAAAGGGAGAAACTGGTTACCCAGTTGCGGTCGAAAAGGACCCAAATTCCGTAAAGGGCTAACAAAGAACCAAGCCGCGCTCTCGCCGCCCGTCAGCCCGGCCCCTTCACCTGACCCGACGACGTCGGGTGACATGGTCCTTTGTCTGATACATGATGGAGAAGTTTGGCCTCGGCGTAACGCTTGCTGCTTGGCTGAGACGCCCCCTATTCTCCTTTAGTAATTCTTGGTGGTCGTTTCGATGTCATCCCACATCATCGAACTCTGATATCACACAATTCCAAGGGCATCATGCTCAGGCCTCGGGTTTCCCTCTCTCGTTCCTGGTCACGTTAAGTTTTTTTCCCCTGTCGGTGTGTCAATGTTACAACGTCGTGATGGCAAAATTTTGTTGGCCCACCAGCGCCCTGAAGATTTTACTCTGAGTGTAGAGACGTACGGCATTCTCAGCAGTGCATATGTACGGCATGATTTATTATTCGAGACTTGACCAGTTGACCTTGGACCCTCAGACCCAGGTTGGTCACTTTCTTTCCGCGCATCACGATGGTGCCACTATAGCTGGGGATTTCTGATCTCGGCGAACCATCCCGTGGCTTCCATGAGGTTGAAGGTATCGGCCGCCTGAGGACCGGCACTAGCTGTCTTCGTTGCTTTCATTCTTCATCGAAGCCGCGTTCCATTCATCATATTCTACGCGCCTGTCCTCGCGCCGTCTCTAAAGGGGCTCAATCGATGTAGGAAGGTGACGACGCTACTCGTTACAGCATCATACGCACCCCTATACGTCGCGTGATTCAAAGTCCTATGTATTTATCACGCTTCGTCCATTTGTCCGCATCACATCATCTATACGGTGCACTCAAGTTCTCACTCCGCTTGACTCTATGGAACTTTCTGACGGCGATACGACTTTCCGTTGATCAATGGACTCTCAGATACTACCATTGCGTTCACACACAAAGGTAAGATGTACCGGACTGCTTGTCGACCGAAAGGTGGATCTTTATTGGAATTCTCCAGCTTAGATACTGTGTACGGATTTCGCGTCTGAATCATGGGTAGTTGAACCCAAGCATGTTTGCTTTGGCTCCTACTTGCCGAGAAGAATTCAACATGGCTAAGCTCGGTATTGGATTTTCCCGTAGAAGGGGTGGAGATGAACGAAGTGTGGGGGTGCATCATTTCGCAAGGAAGTCAAGGATGCAGGTGGGTATCGCATCAAGGGGGACAGAGGGTTATAATCACCCGTGTAGGAGTAAATATGGGGCCTAGAGTGATACTGTTACACTTATCGAATCGGCACCTCTCGCCTCGATTTAAAGATCTAGGCGCTCGACAGAAGGCACGAAGGACTAGTGTATATAATATTGCAGCGTCGCAGTAAATAACACGGAGGAGTTGGGAGGTATCGCAGGGAGGTGTCGCAACGTGGGTGGAGTATGCCAAGCAGGGGGTCCGTGGACTAAGGGCGTGATACATCAAATGCAGATAATAGTCATAACTGGAGAGTTGGGGAAAGAAGGGAGTGGGTCGTGACGATCATGCGCCACCGTATTGACCCCGAATGCGGCGCGCTAGATGTATATCACGGGTCATAATAGTTACTCGTTTCGCATGGATGGCGCAGAGGTTCCTGAGGGCATATTATTACGCGAGAGTACGCCGTAACTTAAAATACTCACGCGTCTTCGAATAAATGTACGAGGAATGCTTCGCTTGCTTCCTGCAAAGCAAGGATCGCGGAACTCTGCCAACGGAGGCCGGTGTCCCCGTATTCATTCATATCGGTGGTCATGTCAAGTGCAATCTCGCGCACCTGCTGAGAGTCAGTAGGTGCACTCGCGGGGATGAGGAGAGGACTGCATACGACGCGTGCAAAGGGAAGCTTGCGCAGGAGCAGGTCCGTGCTTTTCTGGTACTTGCGGATCTCGCGAAGGGCGACGGTACCTGGTCTGTACCGACGCTTCTTCGCAGCTGCTTCGTGGCTCGGAGCGGAATCTCGGCCTATGTGACCCATGCCACCACGCGTCAATGGCTCACCGTCGCGCGAAAAAAAGGTTCTACATACGCTGTCTCGATGGCCCAGGGCGACGGTCATCTCCACCAGCGTCCTCACCATCATCGCCACCACGCCCTCTACGCGGGGGCTCTCGTCCGCCCGTAGATTTACGCGCGGTCTGGGAGACCCTGACGCGCTTCGGTGCGGGCGGCGGTGTCGAGTCTTGTGGTTCGATGGCAGCCGGCTGTTTGCGTTTTTGCTTTCTTTGAACTGTCTGCGCCATAAAGAACCGAGGACTTTAGAGGGAAAGGAATGGACAAGAAGCAAGAGGGGAGACTGGGGGCGTGGGAATGTTGTGTTCGAACAAGTCGAACATTGTCGCGATTTGGTTGACGCGTCCGCGAAGATCTATTACGTAATACAATGTATCGTTCATGCTTGCGCTCAAGAACCCGCAGCACTGTGACCAGCCGCAGCAACCCATCCTTTCGCTCAAACCCCCATCACAATGGCAGTCAAAGACATTGGTTTCACAAAGATAATCCACGGATTTTATAGGTACACGGACATATGGTTTGAGTGGTGAGCAGGCGACATTCGAGCAATTTGTATATGGCCTTGGTGACATTTCGAGATCGCAGGAATCAAGCCTTGAAATATAAGGAAGATGGTTACGCTCTAAAGGCCATCCTATCTCATGATGCTCTCGTTCACCCAGATCATCCCCTGCGCCTTGAAGGCAAGCAGGGAATAGAACTCAGCATCGGTGAGTCCGCGAAACAAACAAACTTTGTCCTCCTCTCACATGCAGACCCTCTTCTAGGTACCCTTGAAAATGGCGAGGCACGCCTGCTCTTCTCTTCTGCGCAGGTCGAATACATTCGTTACTGGCTACACACAATGGGATTTACAAAAGAGCTTATTCCGCTCCCATATTCCGACTGCCTCCTCACGTCTTCGCGTCTGCAAAATCACTCGCCTGTTATCTTCAAGACAGGCGGTGACCTGCGCAATTCTTTGAAGGTCTCGGTTTTCAATCTAATCTTGTTCCGCTTCAGGAAGTTCGGCCCGGCTAACCGAGTCTGCGACCCCACCACAGACGATTGACAAGAACAATCGCAAGCTCAAAGGGACGGACTCGAATTTTAACGCACGCCGCCTAATGTTCGAGCGCGTGAGATCCTTGTGGAGCGAACAACGTGGAGTATGGTGCGCAGTCGACTTCGAGGCCTGGGACCTGGATCATCGCGTCATTACCGAGTTTGGCTGGAGCACGTTGTCCTGGAATAACGGGGAGCCTGTCGAAGATATGGGTCATCTCGTTGTTGCCAAACACCGGACCTACACAAATCACTATATACCAGAAAACAGAAGAGTGAGTTGGCTCTCTTCATCGTCGTCATCTGGAAACTGATGATTTCGCCCCAAGTTTTATGATTACGGCCAGTCCGAGGACGTGACGTTGAAGCAGCTGAGGGAGCGCATCCACCATATGATACAGTCGACGAGGAAGCCAGGTCCACTCTTCCTTGTGTTCCACGACAACCACGAAGACCTGAAGTACCTCCGTTCTCCCGAGATAGAAGCTCCTCTCGAGGAACTCTCCTTCTTCCTTCCCGAGTCGTGCGCAGAGGCCGAAGCGTCCGATACAAACAAGATATACGTCGTCGACACATCTGAGCTCTTCGCGGCCCTGGAGGGCGACTCGGGCGGGCAGAAGCGTTCGCTCGAGCGGGTGTGTCGTCTGTTGCAGATCAAGTCGGAGTTCACACAGCATCTACACAACGCTGGCAATGACGCTCGGGTACCTTTTTTTTTTCCCGCTCTCACGTTGCCGAGCCCGAGTTTGTTGACGGCCATGACAGTGCACGTATCTGGCTCTCAAGGAAATGGCCGGCGGGGACCCGCTAGACATGCAACGGACGGCACGATGGCCGCAGCACACAAGCGCCAACAGTGGCCTTCGCGTCAGGTTTTCTAAGGAAGACGAGGACAGTGACGCACTCCCTTCCGATGACGACGACGACGAACTCACGGCTGGGCCGTACGATCCCCGGACGGGTAGACTACGCGAAGGCTGGGCCGAGCGAGTTGCCCGATTGCAGGAGAGGCTGGATGGAGTGCGGGCCGAACAGGAAAATACCGCGGGCAGCGGAAATGGCCAGCCGGTCGAGACGCCTGTTTCGACTCAGGAAAGTCAATGATTGTGGGAGGAAACTTGTACGATATAATGCATAACTGTTGAAGCCAGGCTGATGACTCTTATTCTTGACACACCACTGGATTCTCCCAGTTGGAATAACGGGACCCGCGAGCAGAGGTATAATTGAGTCTTTGCGACATTACCATTGGTATCATGAACACGCCTACGAAAAAAGGGCGCCGCGCACTCGTCCCAGTACATCTTAAAAGCTACACTACCAACTAAGGTATGTCGCCAAGGGTAAGCTTGAGCGTTCAAGAGCGTTTAATTTTCTTTTTCTTGGCCGAATCTTCATCATCAGAATCTTCATCATCGGAGCGTTCGTCCTTCAACGAGGTGCCGGTGACGGTACTACCCAAAGACGTCAGTTGTTAATTTGCAGGAAACTAAAGAAAGGACATACCGCCAAAGAATGCGCCAGATGAGGAAGTACCAGAAGAGGTTGAGACAGTGCAGGAGTAGAATAGGAATGAAGATCTGCCATTGCATCCACCCAGGCATAAAAACACCCTCAGTTGGCGAGAAACTACGCGCCGATTGTCTATACCAGCGGGCGGAATCAGGAGGGCAGAACGAGAGAACGTCAAAGGTAATACGCACGGAATCAGATCAAAGTCCTTGTACACAGACCAGAGCATAACGAGGTTGAGATAGTGACGGAAATACCTGGACGGGGGACGAAATGGGCGATAGAATAGGAACGCAAGAAAGAACATACGTCCAGACCCCGATAAATATAACGAATATGATGTTTTGGGAGCGCTCATATTGGAGATAGTTGATTACTTTGGTTATCGCCAGGAAAACGTCTGGAATATCCATGGATGTGTATACTGCGTTTCCGATGAGCGTCAGGTTGATCCCGTAGCTCCACCTGGAAACCGGGTCAGATAAGACACATAGACGTAGAGATAACTGCTTACCCTACGAGCCAAAGAGTGACAATGTGGTGTGCAACGAGCTCCTTGTAGTCTTTGCGCGGCTTCTCGAGACCGGAGAGGAGCACGATGAGCTGCTGACACCAATAAGATGCCTGCATTAGATAATAGCGCTTGAGCTCGGGAGTCATCTGCCAGTGTGGGTAATCTGCGACACATGGCATCTGAGTATTCCGGTCTACTGCCGTTGTCAATGGGACACGCACCGATCCAGAACTGCTCACAGTTGTACCACCAGGTTGGGAGGTGGGACATGATTCGGACGCCCCAGGCACCGAAAAAAGAGAAATAAATGATAGCGTAGCCTTGTTCACCGAAGCGGGCAAGCTTTCCCCCCTTGCGGATGCCAAAGTAACGGGCAATAGGATAACAGATTCTGAAGAGGACGAACTGACGGACGAAAGAGAAGAATACGACGTTATAGGCGAGGAAGACCAAATCAAGCCAGCCTTTGCGATATCTTGGGTCAGTAATGTCATCTGTTGGTGAGGGAGTTGGATAAGAGACGAAGAGAAGGGGTGCAAAAGGGCTGGGTGGTGGGTGGGTGAATACGAGGGGTGTGAAGATGACCCAATTAATGTGCAAAAAGACGGGGAGCAACAGCATCCGCAAAGCAGAACCTGATTTGAAAAACAATTGTGAGCTGGAGCTGGAAAAGAAAGAAGGTATGAGTTTAAGACGCACTGGGAACGACCACCCAGCGGCCTGTTTTGAGGTCGTTCCAAAAGCCATGAGAAATAGGTGTTTTGTCTATGAAGGGGGAGCTAGGGCGGCTTCGAATTGGTCTGCAGAGACAGAATGGTCAGACAGCAAGTTAATATGTTGTCAAGAAAGGCGAGCAAACGTTTGAGGCATGAGAGGACCGGCGAGGTGGTGGGAGGGGTCGGTCCTGAGGAGACGGCATGAGAGATGAGTTTTGAAGAGAAAACAGAGAAATACTCGAGTCCGAGGACGCCAGGTTGGCCGGTTGGCATCTTTATGTCAAAAAGTAAAGTAAACAAGTCTTTCTTTAAACAAACATAATCTATTTATATTCCAGTCAAGTCGCGGCCCGTTATATCCGGCTCCCCCTGCTATGTTCACCATCCAAGGTCTATTCCGCGACGTTCTTTGTCCATCTGGCTGCAATCCTTCCTTTTGTTTATTCTCTCATGTAACTGTTCAAGATTCTCATCCTCAATCCCAAACAATTCCGGCAAAGCGTCCTCCACCAGATCAAGTATCTTGTCCTCGTCCTCTCCCTCGACAAGCACCATCGTCCTCATCTCATCCCGAGAATGCGGAGAGGCCTACTAAACTCAAAAGGGTTGGCTCTCTCCAAAAGCCTGTTGCTCTCCCTACCGCGTCATCGACTTCAACGGTCAGCCTAGCCTTGTGACCCTTGGCCCCATCCTGTGCTCTAACCTTGTTTACTGGCTGGCTCTATAGACTGGTGTTCCTATCCTCACGATCAATGCCGGTCAGTCAAGGATACCCGTTTCTATTCGTCAGGTGTGTCACTCTCGTGTCTGTCAATTCGCAACGTGTCTTCCGCCTGTCTTCCTCCTATCACACATGCCCTCAGCCCTTTGCTGCCTATCTGTCTCTAGGCCTTCTGCATGCTCACATTTTGCTTTCTCACTCTACACTCTCATATCAAGAACATGTTGAAATTGCTGTATGACAATTTTGTCGCCCTATACGACGCCATTCTCCCTCAAGGCCCCACATTGGCGCATGAGCATGCGCTCCGCCAAGAGCAAGAGGTTTACGAGCGCACGACAAAGTCAACTTATACAAATGTGATCCTTTTCCGTCTTGTTCTAGCTACTTCAAGTAGTCTCACTTTCTCAGACCGCCAAGACCTCTATTACCTCTCTCAGGCAACGCGACCGCCCGACATCTCTCACCCACCCTTCAGTCGGTACCGCGGGGGATCTTGCCCGACGCAGCGAGTCTGACGCTTTAGCCAGCTTGCGACCCACCCCATCTCGACCACAGCCTTTACTTCTCACCCCATCCCAATTACAGCCTTTACTTCTCACCCGAGGAGAACTGCAGCATTGGAATTACATCGTCGACGTTCCAGCAGAATGGGGGCCCGGTGGGGAGTCTCCAAGCGCAGATGGCCAGCTCTTCAACTGCGAGCGTTGCAAGACACCATACATCGTGCGCCCACTCGATCACGAGCCCACTATTGCCCGTGCTTGCGAATACCATTGGGGAAAACCCCAATATAAGCCCATAGAGGGTGGGTCCCCTCTTACCTCGTTATTTCCTATCCAATATCAGTGCCTGCAGGCAAACGTACACGGATCTACGCATGCTGTTCGCTCCCAGCTGACGATCACGCCGATGGCTGCACACGCGGACCACACGTCTTTTACGAGAGTGATCCCGCTCAACTTCACGCGCGCCATCCATTCACCGAGAGTCAACCTATGACGTCTTCGACACTAGATATTGCAGCGCTCGACTGCGAGATGGTCTATACCACTGGGGGTTTTCGTATCGCCCGTGTTTCTGTCGTCAATGCTGGTGGCGAGACAGTCTTCGACGAGCTGATCAAGATGGACGATGGTGTTGAAGTGGTGTGCGTCATCGCCCTTTCCCTCTCTCAGTTCGTGTGTCGCTTACGAAAAGAAATGCCAGAGATTTGAATACACGTTTTTCGGGCATCCATCCAGAAGAGTACGCCACTCGTGCTATACTTCCTCTTGAGTCCGTGCGACGCGCATTGGGGCGGCTCGTCGGAACGGACACTATCTTGATAGGGCATGCGCTGGATAATGACCTACGCGTGTTGCGCCTCGTGCATCAGCGCGTCATCGACACCGCCGCGCTCTTCCCCCACTCCCGTGGCCTGCCGTACCGCCGAGCGCTGCGTGATTTGTGAGCTCCTCTGATATATTCCACCCAAGGGGAATCGACGTAACTCATCATCAATCATGATAGGACGAAAGAGCATCTCACTAGGCACATCCAAGGTGACTCGCGAGGGCACTCGTCGGTCGAAGATTCGGTCGCGGCTCTCGACCTCGTCAAGTGGTTCATCCTCAACAAGAAGACAAAACCTACCTTGAAACCTACATTTGTCTCCGTGAGCGGCGGTGGCGGCGGTGGCAGCCCAGTGGCGGCTTCTAAGGCCAAAACGTAGTTTGATTGCATCACTGTATCTCATTTGTATTCAACGTGACATTCAATACCTGTCGTGAACTTTCTGTCGGTGTTATGAGTTGGGTTTGCACCAACGAGTCAGGCCCATTTGAGAAACAAGCTAACTTGATCCGGCCCGGGAACTTGAAAGCACTCTGCACCAGCTCATAAGGATCAGACACTGACCCTATGATCAGTTACATTCTCCTCGTCTCGCGTCAAGGAATGTCGTGGCCGTGCAACCTGCGACCTGACTTTTGCTAATGGAACCACTTTATCTAGGCAAAGTGCGCCTTGCCAAATGGTTTGTGACGATGCCGCCTAAGCAAAAGGCTAAGATTGTCAAAGATGTCACCCAGCTCGTCCTCGCTCGCCGCACCCGCATGTGCAATTTCTTAGAATACAAGGGTCTGTTTTTGTTTCTGTATGAGGAACTGATTGACAACAACTAATCTGGGCAGACTCGAAGGTTGTATATCGGCGATATGCATCCCTGTTTTTTGTAACGGGCATCGGCCAGTCGGACAACGAACTCGTCACTCTAGAGATAATACACAGATACGTTGAGGTACTGGACCGATATTTCGGGAATGTGCGTCATGCAACGTCTGTCTACAAGTTGGTTGGTTGCTGATGAATGTTGGAAAGGTCTGCGAGCTGGATCTGTAGGTTTCTCAGCTATGGGTCCGCAGTGACCAATATTAAAAGTTGTACAGGATCTTCAACTTCCAGAAGGCATACGCGGTGAGTTGCTGTGCGAATCTCTGTGTCCTCACATCGGGCCAACTTGCGGGTTGTGGTTCCAGATCCTGGACGAGCTTATCATTGCGGGCGAACTACAAGAGTCCTCCAAGAAATCAGTGCTCAGAGTGGTTCGTGAGATCTACAGTCCTATATAATACGCAGGATCTCATCACATAATGGTCTTAAGGTCACACAATCTGACAGTGTCGAGGAACAGGAGGCGAGCGAGGATTCTATCACGAGACTAGGCTCTCGACTGCCTTAGATTACGATTCCTTGTTTGTTGTTATTTTTTTTACGAGTGGTAAACACGGTTAGAACGGCCCGCGACGCGTGACAAGAATTTGAAATATGTCGTGTCTGAGTCGCGCTTGCGTTCGCACTCACACTTGTACTTGCACACTCCACCTCCGACGGTGACCCTAAACATCATGGCCGTCTGTTTTTCTCGTCCCTCCGTTCTACGCGCCACAAGACTTACTATATCCCGTCACAGACACCGGTCGTACTTCAGGATGAAGATATTCTTAGCGATATTGTACCTAGCAACATTGTCTCGCGTCAGGTAGGCCAGTTTACAGATCTGTGTGTATTTCAGGGGGCACATTTCTCTCTCAGGATACCCCCGGGGAAGAAATTGAGAGTGAGGGAACTGCGGAGCATCAGGAACAAGATGAACTCATGAGTGAAGATGACGTGCGTATTGTTTTGTTCGCTCATTCATTCGCGGCTTGACGCGTGATGCCAAAAGAACGAGCTCGCCGGCCCATCATCTAAGGCTCAGAAAACCGCGGAGAGACGACAGCAGAAACAGAAGCGCAGGGACAATGAAGGGAAGCTCGTCGAGAAGAGGCACGAAATGGACAAGGCCAAAGTACGACATCACCCAGGCTCTACTTGCTTCCTGTATTCATCTATGCAAGGTTGCCGATGCGGTGAAACGTTATTCGTACCTACTGGGACAGACAGATCTCTTTCGCCACTTCGTAGACGTGCAGGTTCGTTCTGCATCACTGATTCACTCTGACCCCGTGCCAATACTGACGTTGTACCCAGAAATCACGCGACTCCGATTACGCAGCCATGCTTGATGAAGAGCCAAAACTCAAAGGACGGGGCCGGAAAAAGGCGGCGTGCGTACACTGTCGCACACTCATGTTCGTATCTTATGTGTTGTGAATTAGGGCCAAGACGGCGCGTCATCGCAAGTCTGAAAAAGAAGAAGACGAAGAGATGCTCAAGGACGGAGAAGCGGCCGTAGATGGGGACGACCAACCTTATGTGTTCGAGGAGTCTCCGAGCTGTGGGTTGCAATTTCCTTGTTACGTCCCCTTTTGTTGACACCTGACTTGAAGTCATTCACGGATTGATGCGGCCATACCAGCTACAAGGCCTTAATTGGTTGGTTTCACTCTATCATAACAGTCTCAATGGTATTCTCGCAGACGAGATGGTTTGTTCTTGTTGTGCGTTAACTGACTCCAAAAATGTTTACGCTCGCCTACCCTCTAGGGCCTTGGCAAAACCCTCCAAACCATATCCTTCCTCGCTTACCTTAAGCACCAGCGCTCGCTCCCTGGTCTTCATCTTGTCGTTGTGCCGAAATCTACGCTGCAAAACTGGGCGCGCGAATTTGAGAAATGGACTCCTGACTTCAACATTACCCTTCTCACGGGCACCAAGGAAGAGCGCGCGGAAATTATCGCAAGCCGCCTTCTGCCCCAAAATTTCCAAGTCTGCATCACGAGCTACGAAATCTGCTTGATCGAGAAAAGTGTACTCAAGAAGTTCAGTTTCGAGTATATCGTCATTGATGAGGCGCACCGAATCAAGAACGTCGACTCGATCCTCTCTCAAATTGTCCGGAGTTTCTCCTCACGTGGCCGACTTCTTATTACGGGCACACCTCTTCAAAATAACCTGAAGGAGCTGTTCGCTTTACTTAACTTTATTTGCCCTGAAATTTTCATCGACTATGCGGATCTGGAGGCCTTCTTGCACAAAGACGACACCTCTACTGATCTCGACGAGGAAAAAAGCAAGAAGGTGGTCGAAGCGCTTCACAAAATTCTCCGCCCATTCCTTCTCCGCCGTGTGAAGAGCGATGTCGAGAAGAATCTTCTCCCCAGTGGGTGTTGCCATCGTTGTGTCTTTGCCCTGTAGCGCATGCTGAAGATTTTCCCGTAGAAAAGGAGATTAACATTTATGTTGGTTTGACGGATATGCAGCGGAAGTGGTATCGCAGTGTGCTCGAAAAGGATATCGATGCTGTCAATGGCCTAACCGGCAAAAAAGAGGGCAAGACAAGGCTCATGAATATGGTCATGCAGTTGAGAAAAGTAACATGCCACCCGTACCTCTTCGATGGCGCGGTATGTCTCCTCCGTAATTCTTCTGAGTTCAACGGTTGATTGTTTATCTCCTGTGCGACTGACAGGAACCGGGGCCACCATACACGACAGACGAGCACCTCATCCAAAATTCGGGAAAGATGGTGATACTAGACAAGTTGCTCAAAAACATGAAGGAGAAGGGCTCGCGTATTCTCATATTTTCTCAGATGAGCCGCATGCTTGATATTTTAGAGGATTACTGCTTGTTCCGTGGCTATAGTGCGCTTATTTCTTCCGTCCACTAGCCCGCGGCTGTTGATCACCTTTCCCCAGAGTACTGTAGGATCGACGGTGGCACCGCACATGAAGACCGTATTGCCGCGATTGACGATTACAACAAGCCGGATAGCGAGAAATTCATTTTTCTCCTCACCACCCGCGCCGGTGGTCTTGGCATCAACCTCACTACTGCAGACATCGTTGTACTATACGATTCTGACTGGCGAGTTTTTTCAGAGTCGTTGCCCACTCGGTATTTCTAACAAGCTGGCACAGGAATCCGCAAGCGGACCTTCAGGCTATGGATCGGGCACATCGCATTGGTCAAACGAAGCAGGTGTACGTATTCCGGTTCATCACTGAGGAGAGCGTGGAGGAGCGGATGCTCGAGCGTGGGGCGCAAAAGTTGCGCTTGGATCAATTAGTCATTCAACAAGGCAGACAGCAACTGCAAAAAGGTATGTGCACATGCAAAGTCCTCAGCGTTGTTGTCTGATTTGCGTGGGGTGCGAAAGCCGCAAATAAAGAGGAACTTTTAGAAATGATCACCCACGGTGCAGAAAAGATTGTGAACTCAGCCGAGAAGTTTGTCTTGATCTTCTTGTTACCATGTCGAAGGTCCTGAAAGTAATTTTGTAGCTTCCAGATTGACGATGACATCGACGCAATTATCCAACGTGGCGAAGAGCGGACAGCGGAGCTCAGCCAGAAATATGAGGGTCTGAACCTCGAAGATTTGTCAAACTTCAAGTCAGACAGCTCGTTGCAACAGTGGGAGGGTGAAGATTTCCGCTCTGGGCAACGCAAACCCCTCAACTTCAACCCTCTTTCGTTGAGCAAGCGGGAGCGCAAGCTCAACTATTCGGTCGACAGTTATTTCAAGGAAACTATGCGCGCGGGACCAAGCAAAACGGAGAAGGCACCAAAGCTTCCTCGTGCCCCTAAGCAGATCTCATTGTGGGTGGACATTTATCATTTCTCTGTTCGTGCGATCGAGGCTGGCTAATTCCTGTGTGCCGCAGACAAGACTTCCAGTTTTTCCCACCTAAGCTCGCAGAGTTGCAGGAACGCGAGCTCGCTGCGCACAAGGCATGGCTCCACCACTTTTGATTTTGTGGCTGGCTAATTCCACCAACGCAGCGTCAAAACGACATTCCTGCAACTTCACGTGATCCTCAAGGAGACGACGACACACCCGAAAAGCTTGAGGCTGAGCGGGCAGCTGCTCAGGATTTTATTGATACCGGTACGCATCGCAGTGACCATCATAATCATGTATGCCGGCTGACTTGAGACACATAGCTGAACCCCTGACTGAGGAGGAGCTTCAGGAGAAAGAGGAGCTTATAGCCCAAGGCTTCGAAGATTGGAGCCGGCGGGACTTCCAACAGTTTGTCCGCGCGTTGGAGAGTTATGGATGGTATGTGGGCCGTTGGCCATACGCCGAGTTTTCTCGTTGACATGGCACACAGGACCGAAGATTTCGAGTTGCTAGCATCTGAGATCCAGGATAAGACACCGCAAAATGTCGCCGCGTATTACCCCGTGTTTCGAAAGAAATGGAAAGAGCTCTCAGGTAACGGGCTCGATTCGATGCCCATATGGTCATAGACTGAATTTCCAAACACCCAGAACACCCACGCATCGCCGTCCGCATTTCGGAAGGTGAGGCGAAGCGCAATAAACGTTCGAACCTCGAAGCGTTACTTTCCAAGAAGATTGGCTCCTTCCGGTATCCGATGCAGGAACTCGAGCTCAACTACCCGACGACAAAAGGCAAGGTCTATTCAGAAGAAGAGGACCGCTACCTGTTGTGTCGGTTGAGCCACTACGGCATGCGGACGGACGACGTGTATGAGCGCATCAAGAAAGACATTTCGGAGTTCCCCGTTTTTCGCTTTGACTGGTTCTTCAAGAGTCGTTCGCCACAGGAACTTCAACGCCGGTGTAACACCTTGCTGGGAATGATCGAGAAGGAAGCTGAGCAGGAGGAGATACGGGCAAAGAGCGGCGGGAGCTCGTCGCGTGGCAAGGTGCGTTTAAACGTGAATAAGCGCGAATGGGGCGAAGAGCACTGATGCTTTTGTTTTGGTAAGCAGAAGCGAGTGATCGAAGAGGTACAGAAGGCGGACAAGGTAGACAAGGTTTCACGGGCGTCGACCCCTGCAAATGCGAATGCAAGCGCAGGTGCGGGTGGCCCAGCCAAGCGTCCATCCAAGAAAAAGAAGACGTAGACCCTGCAATAGACCTCACCTCTCTTCTTCTTGCCTCGCCTGTGCTTCGTACTGCATATATGTTTATGTTACTTTGACCCCCAAGTAATTTGTCCAGCTCGTCAAAGCTCAACTGAGCAATCACAGCATCTACTAGTAGCCCTATAGGAACACACAGGTTGTAAACGCGTAGAGTACGTGTCCGTATGTAGAGAGGAATCAGGGTCCCAACGCAACTGGCCCTGGTCTCTGGTAGACAGCTGTATCTGAGGAGATGTTGATTGAGTTGAGTCGTAACTTTGTGCCAACCCACGAGAGGTGTAAGAAGTTCTACAATCTGCAGCCCTCCGGGTCGTTGTCCCTTATAAAGTGTGGGACCTCGGCTGGGTGTAGCCTATCTGGACCCACTCCTTTCAGTCAGCTAAGACGCCTCCACTTGCTAAAATACGGATTTATAAAAGTGTGATGCGTACGATTATGAAACAATCTCTACTACCCCGTGAAGTTCAGACATATGACGTTCAAGATACAAACACTTTTCCGAGCCTGGTAGGACAGCCGACGTAACTTATACAAATTTCAATCATCCGAAGAAAATCGTCGCGACAAGACAGGGAGAACGGAAGGGTTGTTCGGGAAATTACGAGGACAAAAAAGAAGTCGCTTGTGAAATACATACTAATCAGTAAGGTGCATTGACAATGTTGGAGTGGCCGCGCGTAGAGCGGCGCTCAGGAGCGAGTGACGTTCGTGTGGGTTTGCGCAGGTTCTTCTTGTTCACGCTGAGGACGTTATTCTGGAGTGCGACAATCTGTGTGTGGCGGCAGGAGAACGATCAACAATCTTTGTCTCCGACCACGAACAGAGACGACGCACGATCTCTTTGTCGTCGCCGAAGCGGAAATTATCCTGCACAACGAGATCCTCATACTTCTTGATCTCATACTTATCCATTTGCCCCTTCTTCACTTTGGCAAAGTCCCAGGCAATGACGTACTGCCCGGTAGAAGTCACAATTGCGTTCTCTTCTTGACCCTCGCCGACATTGAACCTAGATTAAGTTTTTGTTTATCGTCAGATCGTGACAGGAAGGAAGAAAAAAAAATTGAACCTAGCAGGGGTGAAGGAGACGTTATGGTTCATATATGCAACATGCTCAGGTCGTAGCTGCAGCCTCTTGGGCATGGGCTTCGCATCGGCAGGGAAGCTACGGTCAAAGCCAAGACTACCAGCCCACTTTCCCTGACCGATGAGGACGTCCACCAGGAGCAGATATGTGTTGGTCGTCGCAACGATCCAGCGGCCGTCCGCAGACACATCGACGCCGACGATGGGGTCTCCCAGTGGTGTTAGAGCAGTCTTCGCAATCTTCCCGACCGTGTCGTATAGACGGACGTCTCCCTTCTCGCTCGCAACCGCAAGTTTGCCAGATGCAGTCGTAGTGACGCCAGAGAACTTGTTCTTCGATGCGTATTGCTTATACTGACTGTCCACGAGCTTGCTGCCAGACACGCGTGGGTCAATGCGGAAGAGCGCGTTGTGCGAAGCGCCGATCAAAGTTTGCTCATGCGTCGTCTGGGAGAACTTTGTATTCGGTGCAATGTGGTCGACCGTGATATTGTCATGAACCTTCCACTCCTCAACGATTTTCGCGCGTTCGATATCTAGGTGGAATAGTGAGTTCGGTGCATTAGAGTTCATCACAATCATCTTGGAGTCTTGTTGGTGTAGCATGACCTGTTCACGCGTCATAACATGCAGATGGAAAATTATTGAAGGGGGGACGAACATTTTTGGGGTCAAACTTCTTCCCCTTCATGTCTGTAAGATTGGCGATTGAAGCGACGTATTCAACATCGTCCGGCTTATGCCGGAAGACGCCAATCTTATCTCCTCGTACAACGTACGATCTATCGCCTTTGTACCCGACAGTGAGTTGAGAATTTCGCCCTTCTTGGAAGCCAGCGGGTGGACCGTTGTCCTCTGTTATCTCGTCTTCGTCTTCATCCTCATCTGCGGCACAGTAGTAGTGGAATAGAATTTCCTCGAGCAAGCCTCGCACTCACCACCGAGCTCATCAAGTACTGCCTCCTCTTCGTCGTCGTCAGTTTCTACTCCCATCTCAACGTCCTCAACGCCGGAATTGAGTACATATGTCCGCTCATCCGCCTGTAAATATTTAGGATGTGCTTCACACCATATTTTCTTGTCGCATACCTTGACTTTATCCCACGACGTCTCATTCAGGTTCTCCCATGCACGCTTTGTAAATTCGGCCCGAAAGTCCTCAAAGGTCTCTTGAGACTCGAAGCGCAAACACCAGCTGCTCTGGTTCCCGTTTTCGTTCACGTTGTTCCACGTGAGCGACCATGTCGCGGGTGACCAGCGTTGCATCATCTGTGACGTGATGCGATGGGCAAGCACCTGCCCTTCCTGACTCGTCGCGGTGAGAAAGAACAAAAACTTGGCGCCTGTGCGCTGCACGATCTTCGCGGACACCGATGCTTCACGAACAAAGTAGCCCTCGTCGCGATCCCACAAAAACAGCTCGGCTCTCTCATCACTGATCACTTCCAGAGAGGAATCTGGGGTGTTCGACAAAGGTGAGGTCGGAGACCGAGGCGATCTGGCGCCATCTTTGGCGGGAGTTTTCTTTGCAGAGCCCTTACCTTTGCTGTTACCGGCGGGCGGTCTGATGGCAGGTGCTCAGGAAACGGTCAAGAGAGGGATGATAGAGGACGAACTGCCATATGAATTCGGCCAGATCTTCATCCTGCACGCTGTCCGCGCTCCTCTTATACTTGCGCTCATACATGGCACGGTACATGCACGTCTCGAAGAAGGCCTTCGTAGGTGCGTTGGTCCCAGAGGCAACAAATTCATAGAATTCATCAACACCGCCTTGTAGATCGCGCCAAACAAGAGTGGGTTCTCCCTCCGTCTGACTTGTATGAAACTCGAGCTCCTCGCTAATGAGGAATACGCGCTCTTCGTCGGCTGATAGAAAGTTGAGGACGTGACAATTACAATTGACGAAAGACGTACTCTCTTCCTCGTCCTCAAGTAGCTCTTGATCACCCTCCTCATATACACGCGTTATTACTAGTTGGAAGTTGTGTTCAACGGACGGAACGCGACGGATGGTGGCCATAGCATCATTATATCTATTACAAAGGAGGTATGTAAGTCGGTGGGTTGGATGAAGCAGGTGAGAATGACGAACATGCACTCTCTGGATGAGCGTACATTTCCTGGTCGTACGAGATGGAGTTGACCTGTGGAGATCTTGACCACCTCGGTGGCATTAGGGTCCTCTATTTATCGTTGGTCAAGGTGGGATGTAATTAAGATGCAATCATGCGACTAACGCCAAACCTTGCCGATCACTACGAGACTGATTAGCACAAGTGAAAGATAGCGCAAGGAGAGTGTACTGACGGTTGCGAAAGATGTTCATGATAGTGGTGAAAGCGGGTTTGAATGATGAGACGAGAGTCAATATCGCGCGTGACCTTTTATCGCGTGACTCTGTCTGACCCGGCATGGCCTCTATTTCGTCCCCCTCGCGTACGTCTATCATTGCACAGCGACAACACACTGTATACCACTCATCATCACTCAGGCGCTAACCAGCCGCAACATGACCCATCTTCAAGTAACAACCCGCCTTCCCCCGAGCATCTACGACACCGTGGCGGGATTGCATCGTCCACTTCAATCTTTGTAACTGGTGGAGTACGTTCTGCTTCTTGGGACACCTTACGCAGTGTGCTCAACGTAGTCGGTATCTGGCGCAGTTCCGCGACGCAGCAAATGTTTCCCCAACTTTGTCTTCGTTTTCCTCCGCCAGCAATGTATCAGCTCTGGCCGGAAGAGATGGGTCTGGACTGGCCACACATACGCACAAAGTGTCAATCCGTGTGGACCACTCTATTGCGACGTGCTTCGACCCTGCAGATAAGGAGCTCTATGACCTCTGGGCGCCGAAGGCATGACCCCTGGTCTCCGATTAGGACGATGCTGGTCTATGACGTGATCGTGATAGGTTTCCTAGATTCATGTTTGGTCAGCAGTTACTGGAAGATCAAATGCTCCTTTTCAGAAAGAAACGGGACCACCTTCCCCTCGATCCTGTGCGAAATGCCCGAGCTCGAGAATATGACTGTTGCCCAAGTGGCTTATTAGATAACCGCAGCTCCCACTGTGTCTGTCTGCCCAACTTGAGCGGCACCACCCTTATGACCACTTCGTCGCGGAGGCTGATTACAGTCACGATACAAGGTGGTCGGCCAATCATCAGAGTCTTCCTTCCTGACGAACCTGAGCGCTGAGCTCTTGACTCGCGGTCACTCTGGGTCTGTTTGTCCACCGGGCCCCGCATGCGGATCCATGTGGTACATTACCCACACAAGCATGCCACGATATATCTCGAAGCGTTTCTTTTCATTTTCTCCCATCCTCTCATCTCTGTCTCCTCCCACCTTCGCTTAACTCTATGCAACCTATTTCTCCCCAGCGGATTCAGCATACTCCGACTTCTCTACTGACCTGCCTTTATTAGGAGTCTACCTGTGGCTGAGAGAGAATTTTCGAACATACCGCATCCGGCGAATCCTTTTTCTTTTTTGGATCCTTAGAACGATCCCTAGTACAATCCGCTAGGCTATATTGCCTTGAATACTCTAACCGAGTATGCGTTTAGTGCGTACAATCAGACCATTTTACATTCGCAGACAAGTATACCGAACAGTAGAAAGGTCTCGTACTCGTCGTCGTGTCACACTGTCTGTAGTCCTTCGCTCGGACATTCTCGGTTCGAACCCTGTGCGACATCCAATGTGCAACCCTGTGCGATCATCGCCGCGGATTACATCCTACTCGGTCGCCTTGCAAGGTACCTTGTAGTGGAAGTATTTGCTTGTACCTCCGGGCCTCCGAGCCGTATCACAATAACAGACACCCCACTTCCAATGCGAGTTTCAAGCATCTATCCTATGCGGCACCACACGTCCGCTTTTTTTTTCGTATCATAATCAAAGAGCAACATAAGTACATCAGAACAACTTATAGTGAGACTAAGGTAAGTACTGCGAGAGGAAAGCGATGCATGATGAGATCAGGTTAGTACTGCAAGAGGAAAGTAATGTGAGATGAGATTACTGCAAAAGGAAAGCGAGGAAAGCGATGCGTTAAATGCACTAAATTCAAATTGGCTTCGCACACGATGGGCATTCGAAAGGTGGTGGCTCTTCGTCGCGGATGTTCTTCCTCACGAAGAAACTGTCGCTACAGCCCTCATCGCCAGGGTATATTAGTTCTTCCACCTCGACTCCTTCCAGGCTGTCCAGCCACCGATCGAGCGTGATACCATTCAACTGTGGCCCTGGGCCAGGGCAGTTAGCAGCCCACGGCGTGCGCGCATACAGTTGTGCCCATTCGCGTGCCTCGCTCACGGCTTTGACGTTGCCTACAACACCATGCGTGGGCCCACCTCTGATGATCGGTACACGGGCTAGCTGGAGGAGGTCAAAGGGTATACGGGCCCTGTACGCGGCAGGCATGTCTAGGAATTCCTGCGTGCGCTGATCGGCTGGTTTGTCGGACGTATGGCCATTCTCAGCGAGGCAGCTTTCGTGATACCAACGTTCGCAGCGTGGACAAAGATGCATGGGATCGAGTGCATCTGGGTTATACGGCTGCTGGCAGAAACATGTGCTGGTATCAACGACGAAGGGCTAAAACACAATGTTAGGGACAGGATGAAGACGAACGAATATAGTAACACATACGGGTATGGTCCCTTCATGTGAATCAAATGTCCGTCGGGTGTAGAATGCGCCCAACGGAATTGGTTCCTGATCAAGTGAGGTTTCGTCGTACTCGTGAACGTCCGCTTTCCCTGAAAGTACGCATTCAGCGAATGTGATCACAACCAGATGTTTCTCAAGAATACCATTTATCGATAGTGTAGATATCATTTGGATATCTGATTCGGAGCCCAGGCTGCGCTCGTACCTTCCATAAGATGATGTGTCCCTGAGGTGTGGAGATCAACAAACGGAAATGGGAGGATGCGACAGTACTCACACATCAGGGGCCTTTTCCGCAATGTCCTTGCCCGAGTGATACCATTGTACCTTTACCCAGGTCTGGCGAGGGTCAGTGGGCATGTGTACTTCAAGTTCAGCAGGGTATTGGAGACACAAACGTTTCGAGGAGCATTTCCACGGATCGCTATAATCTTGCCAACCCAGAAGTCCCATGGGTCATAATACCTGTTCGGCTGCCAGTTGTGATTCAGAACGAGGATGCTGAACAACAAGCATGGCGGGGGGCTCTCTTGTCAGGGATGCAGCTAGATTCATCACGGAACTTGAACCTACTTCTCTCCCAAATGAAATGTAATCCTCTCATTGTTCCGGGGGTCGTTGACTGCAGGAAATTGCAGATGGCGCAGCATGTCCGGGCGGTGCACTAGCAGGCTTACCAGTGCAGAATTGCATTTGCTTCCAAGACAGCCATTGCCTTTCTGAAGGACTTGGATCCGACTTGCGACGTTTAGAGGCCGAGACGGTCTTTGTCTTGCGAGGTTTCTTCGCCGTCAAGCTTCTCGCCATGGTGGTAGGAAGGGATGAAAGGATGTGTGTCTGCGGTCGCACCTGGCCGCAGCACTAGTTCTTACATCGGGAATGGCCACTCCTAGGCTCGTGACCAGTAGCCTTTCCAGTCGGAGCGGCAACGTAAACTATTCCAAATATGGTTTGGCGACGACGAAATACACCCGGAAGCTAGGAGGGTTACGACACGTACTATTACAATAACCCGGACTAGGGATCCGCATCGCCAAGGGTCACCACCCCGTTCCAAAGCACGAAGTTGCCACGAACCCATACACCGCGACATTATCGAGCACAGGGCCCGAACTGGCTCATGTTGGACGAGTATCCTGCATGTACACGATGAACCTGAGCTTGTGCACTGAAAAGGATGACGCGAGTCACCACCTCCAATTATCTACAACTACAAACCTCGGAGTGGTCCACAGATAGTAACACTACCCCACTTTTTGGTAGCATACACCTGGCGGTGAGACAAATGCCGCCGTAGACCCGGAGTTGACTCCGATCTGATTAACCATCGAGATCACCATAAGCGCAGTAGACGGGAACAAGACGAGAGAATCCCGGGTTCGTAGCGTATACATCATGCATCATCCTTCAGTGCGAATGGCATAGACCTGAGATTGATTGCGCGTTGCTCTTGTGGTGGATTACTATACAAACATCCCTGGCAGGCACTTCTCTACAGCCCAGAGAAGAAAAAAAGTACGATCATAGCGATATCCTCAGCGGAACGGGGGTTCCATCGACACCGCTCGTGTGCATTGCCTACTACCTGGATCAGATACAAGAAACCAGCTAGGAACGCCACGCAGTAAAAGGAGAAAATAAAAGAAAATTTGCGACGGAAAATAGGCGTTTGAGATGGTGTGAGCGTTTCGGTGCGGGTCGCAGTAGCGTTAACACGCCGACCCTCTGCAAAGGCAGATTACGAAGAACGGGTCCTGATCTCGCCTGTGCTCCATGCCCGGGTCAGTGTCAGTCAGAATTTCAAGCCTCGGGCGGTGAAAGCGAATGGAAAACAATATTGGCGTGACCCTTCTTTTCGATAGAACTTGAATTTGAATATCAACGCTATCCTTGTGTCCACCGCGACTCTGTCCGACTCCGCATGGCCTCAGTTCCATTCTCCTCGCGCATGTCTAACGTTGCACAGCGACAACACTCCGTATAACACTCGTCATCACTCAGGCGTTAACCAGCCGCAACACGATGTAACAACCCGCTTTCCCCCGAGCATCTACGACACCGTGACGGGTCAGATCATCCACTTCAATCTTTGTAGCTTGTGATTCTGCTTCTTGGGACGCCTTACGCAGTTCAACATTGTCTTCGCTTTCCTCTGCCAGAAACGCAGCAACTCTTGCAGGGAGAGACGGGTCTAGACTGGCCACGTACACACATAAAGTATCAGTCCACTTTATTGCGATGCGCTTCGACCCTACAGACAAGGAGCTCTATGACCTCTAGGCACTGAAGACATGATCCCTGGTCTCCGATTAGGACGATGCTGGTTTCTCACGTGATAGGTTTCCTAGTAGATCCATGTTCGGTCAGCAGTGAGACCTAGTGAGGAGAGACCTTCCCCGTGCGAAATGCCAAGCTCGACAGTACAGTACGGTTGCCCCCAAGTGGTCTATCAGATAACGCTAGCTCCCCCTCTGCCTATCTCTACCAAGCCCAAGTCTCGAGTTGCATCTTCACTTGTGACCACTTCATCATTGCGGGATGCTCAGCGCTCAGGGCGGAGGGAAAGAGAAGCTTGGTGATCAAACTTCTTGTTTAGATCTTGGTTCCGCTGGCTCATTACAGCCACGGTAGAAGATGGTCGGCCCGGTCACCAAGAGTCTCTTCCTGAATAATTCCAGACGAACGTGAGCGCTGAGCTCTTGACTCTCCACCGGGCCCCGCGAGAGGACCCATGTGGTACATTACCCACGCAAACATACCACGATATCTTCCAGTGTTCCTTTTCTCCCACCCTCTCCTCTCTGTCTCCTCCCCACCTTTACTATGCAACTGATTTCTCACCAGCGTGTTCAGCACACTCCGACTTTTCTACTGACCTACCTTCTATCAAGCAGCCTGCCTGCGGCTGCGAGGGGACTTCCGAACGTACCGCATCCGGCGAATCCTTTTTTGGATCCTAAGAACGATCCCTACAATCCGCTAGGCTATATTGCCTCGAATACTCTAACTGGGGTTGCGTTTAGTGTGTACAATCAAATTATTTTACATCTGCAGACAAGTATACCGAACGGTAGAAAGGTCTTGTGCTCGCCGTCGCCCTCGTGCAGACTTTCAATTTGTTAAAATGGGGTGCACGGTGGATGGTGTGCATGACCATCGGCGCGTACAGTATGATCCAAACCACATTGCCACCTTCATAAAATTTGACCTCGCGCGTACCAGCTTTCGCTCTTGGTATCGCCTTTCGGTTCGGTCTACATGTTAAGCCAGATTCCAAGGGCATCTACATAGCCGAGTACCTTTTTGTCATACTATCCGTGAGTCCTTTGTTTGGACATTTTTGGTTTGAACTCTGTGCGACATCCAATGTGCAGCCCTGTGCATTTATCGCTGCAGATTATGTCTTGCTCGGTCGCCTAGCAAGGTACCTCGGAAGTGGAAAGCACTTGCTTATATCTCCGAGCCGTATCACAATTACGTTTGTCATATCAGATATCACGACATTCCTGATTCAGGTAAGTGCATCAGGCGTACAGTACGCAAGAATAATGATTTACGTCTAACACTTCCAGGCAACAGGAGGGGCTGTCTCCGTGAGTGCGACAACAACGAAAGGCCAAAAACTCGGTTCCCACGTGCGTACTAACGCACTTCCATTATACCCAGATCAGAACAGTTTTCGCACCTAGATATTCCTTGGCGCTCTGATTATTCAACTGATCTCTTTTCTTATCTTTACGCTAATCTTCTTGCGTTTCGTGTATCATGTGCACAAATTCGAGCACGAGGCATGGTTGCTCCATCGGGAGAATCGTTGGTACAACGACTGGCGTATGCTCGGTGTAGCACTTGGTGTGAGCTGTGTCGGCATTATCGTACGTTCTATGAATCGAGTTGCCGTTTAGACAAGCGACTGATGAGATCTGCTTGTAGATCCGGTCCTTCTACCGTGTCGTTGAGCTTTCGCAAGGGTTCCTTGGTCCCATCGCGCAGAATGAAGGGCTCTTCTATGCGCTGGACACATTGCCACTTTTCATCGCAATCTTTGTGTATGTACCATTCTGGCCTGGAAGGTTCATCCCGCGGGAGCTAGCCGTAGTGCCAAGGGACACAATAGGTGTGGAGCCCGAGTCCAGAAAGGAGAAGGAAGATCATACGGTGACAGGGCGGGCACACACTGTGTAGTGACGGTTTGAGGCGCTGTGACTGATAGTGCACGACGCAGTAACGTGAACTTTTTTAGGGGGTGTATGCGTAGAGTTGGCAAGGTGCATGCGATTATAGGCTGTGCAGAAACGTAGCGAGTCCTGATGAGCCCCTATCGTTAGCCTCATGCTGGCTAGCTTTGCTGCGGGCAAGAATTTCGCGTAGGCCAGCCTTGTGCTTGGGTCGTGACTTTCTAGACTTTGCTAGCGGTTGGGGTTGTGTATGAGCCAATGGCAGTGAGGGATCTGACAGATGAAGGGGAGGGTGAAGATGTGAGGAAGAAGAAGTGGAAGTGGAAGTGGAGGGGACCGATGGGGGAGGACTGGGGGGAATATATTGATCCGTGCCGAGAGTGCGAGGCGTGACCACCTGTGGTGAAGCCCTTGTAGTGTCACGACAAACAGGTTGAAGGAGCGTGTTGTTGACGTGTCCACACGTCGTACAGGATCGTTGTAGGCAGGTCGAGCGTTGTTTGGATTTAGAATTGTTGCGAACGATACGGGTGTGTGATGTGCCGTAAAGGAGGGAATAACCGCATTTTGAACACCGAGACGGATTTCCTTGTCGCGTACGGCCTCTGACGAAGTGATAAGCGGCGAGTGAAGGTGAAATTGGCTCGATAATGGCCGCGACCAAGTCGGGATCCATTTCGGTAAACAAGGTCGACAAGAACAATAAAACAGACTTATTGTTCTCGGTCACCCGGCCCGATAAAAAGCAATCCTCCCTACCCTTCCCCCCGTTCCCCCCTCCCTCGTCCACACACTCCTTTCCTCATACATCCACGATGTCTATCAGGTCTCATCATGGAAGACGCCCCTCGCTATCCAGTCCTATGTCTTGGCTTACTCGCTCATCATCTACAGCCACTCATGCCCCCCCCATTCGTATGTCCCACTCAAAATCTTCGTCTACTGTCGGCCATATCAAACACGGAACCCTCGGCTCTGGCGTTACTATTGTTCGCACCCCTCAGGAAGCTCTAGCCGGCTCTGGAGTGTCTGTCGGATGCCCATCTGACCAAGAGATTGATCACGACGGGGCAGAGGACAGTGATCCACTTGCAGAAGACGAGGACCACCAGGAGAATGAAGGCGAACTCGAAGACGACGAAGGAGAGACGCACGAAGTGCGCGTGGAACAGGCAGAGACACCCTCCGTCCCTCCCGCTTATTCCCCACCCCGTTCATCCCTTCCATTATCCAAGAGTACTCCTACTCTTCCCTTGAAGGACGCTCACCCCACTCGCCCAACTCGTCCACCACCACCCACTCCGCCCGCGCCGGACGCCACCGTTTTGTCTCAAAAGAAGCTCCCACCACCACCATTGTCATCGCTCTTTCCGACTGTGTCACCCGTCCCCGCTTACCTTTCTACTCCTTCGACCCCACCACCTTTTGCGTGCATTCTCCTCTCGCCTGTACCGCCAAACGCGATAGACTTTTCCAAGGTGCTCGTCACCCTCGAGACCTGCACTGCGACCCACCGCACAACACTCAATACCCTGATATCGCGCCCATCGTACCTTGCGAACTACCTCAAGTCCCTCTTCGCCGACGCAGATGACGAATTGGATGTCGCTGACACCACCTCTCTCTGCTCTCGCGCAGAGAGTAGTTCGTTCAATTCTATTTTCCACAATCACCTCACCTCTTCTGGACTTCTATCCCCATCTTCGTTCAATGTCCATATTTTCCTCGACCGCGCTAGTGCTCCGTGAGTTGGTTCTACTTGGTTCCGTGCCCGAATTTTTCTGATACACTCACAGGTATGACCACATCCTTGCGTACCTGCGCTCCCTTCCCACTACTATTGATCATCTCGTGTCCCTCCCTCCTGTTCTTCAACTAAACACAGGTAGCCCTGCGCGCCTTGAGGCACTCCTCGCTCTCCGCGATGAGGCCGCGTACCTCGACCTCCCCGAACTCGTACAGCTTTGCGTCACCGAACTACGGCGAAATTCCAACGGCCATCCACCCCAACACTCTCGCACATCCTCGCATGTCCTCGCGCACACACGGGGACCGAGCAACGGCTCCATGCGCAGCATGGATACGCTCCGCGAATACGACGAGCGCGATGCCGACACGGGGAGCACCAGCAGCACAGGTCGTGATTCTATCGGCTCCGCACAAAGTCTGGGTAGCATCCGTGGTCGTGGTCCCGGCCACGCAACCGTCGTTAATGGTGCTGTTACAACCAAAGAGAAGGAGGAGCAGCCACACCCAGCCCCAATTGCGCTCCTCCACCGCCGACTCGCTAGCCAGAGCCGTGAACGGCCCGAGCTGGTCGAGGTCAAGCCGGCGTCGCTGCGCGGACGGTCAGCTGGTAACTGGTTATGAGTTCCCTCGTCTTTCTCGACGAGAGCAACACCTTTTTTTTTTTAATACTGTGTAGTCATTCCGATGCGGTGGTGCGTGTGCGCTGGTACCCATACCCACTTTCACTACAGTTTCTGGCCTTCTGGTTCATACTTGGTAGTCATTTCCCAGGATCATTCTGGTGCTTTGTATCCTTGCTAACTCTCACCTTCATTCATTGATCTACTGCTATGTTTGTGCCCGTTTGTATAAATAGAAGCACTGTATATCCTATTTTGTTTATTAAATGCATGATTTTACGCTATTCTCTGAAGGGTGACCGGCATGCCAATATTCTGGTGAGAATCCCCCCATGTGTCATGTCATAAGAAATGCGTCAATTGCCGTTCCGAACGAGATGTTACAGCAGGCCATTTCCCTCGCAGGTGGAGAACAAATACCGCGTAAGGTACAAGAGCAAAAAACACAGAAAGCGAAAGGAGGTTGACGGAGGAGAGCATAGTGATAAACTGAGGGTCGGGATAGGGATTGACGGATAAAAGGGGAACGGAGGTCGCCGATACCGACCACGATGTACTGTACAAAAGGCAACCAGGGGTTCAAAGTTGAGAGGGGTTTTCCAGCCCTGCCTACTCCTTCGGCTCAGCATAGGGATTCACACTGTACACTTTGATGACAGGGGGGCTTTTTGTTAAGTCGGCAGTGACAATTACCTACGGAAAGGAGGTCAGCGAGACAAACGAGGTGTGAACGCCAAGCGCAAGACACGAACCGGAACCGTCATCAACTCTTTGATTTGCTGGATCTTATGTCCAGCTGGCGTCGTCTTCAGTCCCTCAAATTCAGGAGTGACCTTTGCTTTGCTGATCTCGCGCTGTACCGATTCGACTTCCTCCTCCTCAACCTCCACGTTGTCACGGCCAAGAACAATCTCATCGTCCCCATCGTCTTCGTCGAATAGCGCCTTCTCGTCGTGAACAGAGCGCGATGCAACTTCCATCTTTACAGCGTGTTGTTCTGCGTTCTCTTTCACTTTCTTAAGATGTTCGTCGTCGCTATTTTCCGCGAGCCAAGTAATGACATCACGGTCAGACCAGTAGATCTGTAGGGTGTGCGAGTGCTCGTCATATACGTGATTCTACGGGTATCGGGACCGTGAGTGGCTTGAGCCAAAAATGAATTGGGGAAACATACATCAATGGGCATCTGGTCCACATGGACACGTTTCTCAATGCCGAACTCAGGGACAAGAACATCGAAAGCGGCGTCCAAAACGCCAATAACCTTGGCTTGACGAATGACAGTGCCATAACGAGAGGTTAGGTTCGAAATGAGGACACAGAGGAACAAATGGGCCGATTGTTCCTGCGCAAGGACAGCAGAATCCCTCTTGCTATTAACAGGTTAGATACGCTGGTAAAACTATCGGGTAACTTCGGGACGCACATGTTACATTGCTGAGTAACCTTTGCAACGGCATCACGGTCCATGTTGAACTTTGCATTATTGTCGACTAGGAATGGAATAAACCCCCAAGTACCAAAACAAAACATCAGCACGCACCAGAACTCTGAAGAGCAGACTCGAGCTGCCGATGAACCATAATATCAGCATAGCGACGGATGGGCGAGGTGAAGTGAGTGTATAAGGGGACGTTCAGCGCATAATGACTGTATTTCGCTATGTCAAGCATGCCAGCACAAAAGTATTTGGCGCGGTGAGTCGCTTTAAAGGTGAGTAGCTGCAGGACGCCAAGTGCAGAGGGATCCTCAACGGCATCGAAAGAGCGCATGACCGAACCAGCAGATGACACGTCAAGTTTATACCCAAGACGCTCTGCCCTTTCGACCAGCAAGTTCTGTAGAGGTCTCATCGGTCTCGGAAAGAGTAACGAGAACACCTGGACGTACGAGGCGACGGTCAATCGGGGCGTCGTGACGACGCAGAAGGGCCTGTTCAGGAAGGGCGACAGCAATCTGCTGGGCAGCTGCGATGTTCGCAAGTAGCATGAACTATGGACAGTTGTTATTTGCCTGTGAACACTCGCGAGATATCCATACCTCTTCCACTATAGCAGATGCCTCCGAGGTTGAGCTCTGTGAACAATCGACGGGTAGCCCTTTATCATTCAACTTGAAGGAAAGACGAGGCGAATCGAGACGAAGAGCGCCGTGCTGGAAGCGGCGCGTACGAAGGACCTTCGCCAAATCATACAGCAGGTTGATATCCTTTTCTACGGAAGAGGCCTCGTGCCCGGGGGTCAAGGCAACATAGGCTAGGGGTTTGCCATCAAGCATACCCTGGACGGCATTATAGGACAGCTTTGCTGCGGATTTGACAACCGTCTTGCCAAACCACTTCTTGATAACCTTCGCTTCCTTCGTCAAGGTAAGGACAACTGAGAATGCAAGGCGCTCCACTCCGGGGACCAGACTGCAAAGCTCTTCACTTAAAGCAGGCGGAAGCATGGGTACGGCACGCTGGACCAGGTACACACTCGTAGCGCGCTTGCGGGCATCGCGATCCAGAGCAGTATTCGGCTTGACATGGAACGACACATCGGCGATGTGAATACCAACATCGTAAGTTCCGTCGTCATTGGGCTTGATAGACAGGGCGTCATCAAGATCTTTCGCGCCTTCAGGGTCGATGGTAAAAACACGCTCCCCGCGTAGGTCAGTACGGACTTCATATTCGTGATCTGGTATACTATAACAAAAATGGGAGTCAGCACCCATAGAGGCAGGCAGTGAGAAAACTGACGTCCAAGGCATCGGGGGAAGACACTTCAATACGCTCTCACTGAAGTCCTCAGCAGGGAAGTTGCTATCCTTCAGCAGCGCGCTCGTCTCCACTTCGATGTCCCCAATAGGGCCCAACTCCTCAACAAGCGTACCAAAAGGATGAAGAGAACTGATCGGCTAAACGATTGATTAGCGCGTGAAACTTGGGTCAACAAAGGGACCGACATACGTGGCGCTTGATGCAAGCAACAAAAAGCTTGTTAGAATACGCCTCGGAATTCTGGACGAAGTCCGGTGGAGCTTGCTCTGTTGGAATTGCAATCAATGGAACGCGCTTATCCGTGGGCTTGAACCACACAATCTTGGGACGGTCGATCGGACGGCGGGGTTCATCGCCACGGTCCCCCTCGCGTTCACGTCGCTCAGCTTCTTGCTTCTCCTTCGTGGCGGCAGAAGATGGTCGGAGTAGCCCTAGTGTACCTGAGAAAAGCTGCCCTGGCATACGCTCCACAACAGCCACGACGTGTCCAGCGAACTGCGGCTTCACTTCATCGGTGACCCTAATGAAGCAAGTATGAGCTAGAGCCGTGGCAGTGTCATCCATGGGCTTACCCTTCGTCCTCAAAGAGCATCAGGCCTTGTCCTTCAACCTCCACATCATCCTTTTTCTTGTCATTCTTGCGACCAGCAGCTGATTTCACTTCATAAGCCGCATTCTCCTCCTTCTTGCGCTTCTTCTCCTCCTTTTCCTTTTTCGTACCCCATACTTCATCAACGTCCAACAGCTCGATGGCGACAATGTCACCCTCCAAAGCGCGATTGCGATCCTTCGACCCACAGATGTATATATCGGCATCTAGCACCTCCGTAGATACGTAGGCATCTGAGCGGTTGCGCTTGTTTACTCGCAGGATACCAACTACTAGTTTTCCTGTTGCGAGAAGTGGTGGCAGAGAGGCCTGGGGGAGATAAGGGGCGAACAGTGACTTGCGCTGCGGCTGGCTCGATTGCTGCTGTAACTGAGACTGAAACTGTTGCTGTTGTTGCTGAAGGAGATTCATCCCCCCGAGGCCAAGGCCCATCATATTTGCAGCCATCATATTGGGAAGCATATTGGGAAAGCTAAAGGAGGGCATTTTGTGATGACCGCCTGTAGCAGCACGGAACTGTTGAAGGCTGGCCAACTGCGCTTGAGCTTGAGCAAGGTCGGCAGTGAGTACGTTCCCCTGCTGGACGCTACCGACGCCACCATCTAGAAGTATTGCGATGCACATAAAGAAAATTAGCTAACTATAACACGGAGGAAGGAAACATACTCAAACGCCAAGCAGAATCAGCCCTAGATACCTGACGAGAATGTCCGCCAAGCGCCGCCGGTGGTACGAACCCATCGTCAAACCCATCCTGGCCGCCGACAGTAGACTGGCTTCCAGACTTGTTGACTACATTGACGCTATGCCGACGCCCATGGCCACGTGGTATTCCCTGAGGCTGTCCATCAAGACCTAGGCTTACGTTGCGCAAACCAAGCTGGCCCATAAGGGTCTGCTGACTACTCGGACCACCGAATGCCATGGGAACAGTACTCTGTACGCGTCTGTGCGCGGCCGCGCGATTCGGGGCGAGTCCAGGAGTCTGGAAGGAAAGAACTTGGTTCGAAGCAAGTTGTTGTTGATAGAGAGCAGCTTGCTGACGCTGTAGAGCCTCTATCTCATTCTGAATGGCGATCTGTTTCACGTGTAGTAGGTCAGTGTCAGTACTTTCATATGGCCGAGGGACGAACCTGCTCCGCCATGATGCCCCTGATCTCGCCGCCTTCATTTCTTCTTTGCAACACTTCCTGGTCCGAATAACTCTGCTGTTGCTGTTGAGGAAACTGGAACCCAGCATCCTCCTCGCTAATGGGAGGTGCCATGATATTGCCTACGCTCGAGCGATTGCGTGCACCGAACATGAAGTTAGGGGCAAGTTGCGGACGGCCAGAAGGACCCAGGATGTCATTCTGTTGTTGTTCTTGTTGAGCGGCGAGGGCGGCGAAGCGAGGAGCAGTGAAGCTTTGAGATTGAGAGCGAGGGTGGTGGCCTTGTGGTTGGGTGCTGTACAGGCTCTCTGAGATTTCTCCTTCCTCGTAACCATTTTGGCCATCTTCAACGTCCTCCCTCATCGAACCGAGGTGGGGGGCAAAGTTGCCGAAGTTGCTAGAGAGCCCTGCCATTCCCATGGACGCAGCCTTGCGGTGTCTGGGAGGTGGCTCAGATGCACTGGGAGGAGGATAAATCGAGGCACCAGGTTGGAAGACGGGCGCATTAGCAGGAAGGTTGGAAGTAGTCGTCTGTGTAATAGGTGCCGAGGTGGAGGTGGGAAGTGTATTTCCTGCAAGTGGCGCGGGTTGGTTGGGGGGAGAAGTTGTCTTCAAGTCAGCGATGACCCGCTGCAAAGAAGACAGGGCGTCGCTTGAGTCAGGGGGAGGAGGAGCAGAAGTCCCGGGCTTGTTGGGTGGTTGGCCATTATTATTGCGACTGTTCTGGCTGGCGGTTGACTGCCCCTTGCGGTGATTCGCCTTTCCCTGTCCTCCGCCACTCTGAGGCTGGCGGCGCTGTTCATTCTTTTTGCCGTCATTCGCTTTCTTTCCGTTTTCTGAGCCAGACTCAGTAGCGGGAGTACCGCCTGGCTTCTTGTTGCTCCCAGACTTAGAAGGCTGAGTAGCACTGTTGGATGGCTTCGGAACAGACGGGTTTCTGCGTTGCCCGCGGTTAGTACCGGAAGCGGGGTTGGAAGAAGGCTTTCTGCCATCTTTATTGGACATGTCCTGCTGTTCGTCAGTCATTTCGTTCGTAAGGCTGAGGCGTAGTATGAGGATTTTGATATTTTTCTAATGTTTTGCTTTGTTTTTCGTCCGTTTGCCCGTATGTGTTTACAGAATTGAAGAGAGAGCTATAGCGAGTGATACGTAATTGAGCGCACGACGAACGGACTCTAGGGAAGGACATACCAGAAAAGTTGGTGAATTGGATGTGACGGCTTTGCCCTGTAGGGCGAGTGTGGAATAAATGGAGTGGTTGCCTTGGATAGGCGTGAAATGCGTTTGTTGTCGTTGTCGTCGTCAAGAACGAGTGTCGAGGAGTGAATTTCAGGCCAGTTCAGATTCCGATTGTGTGGCTGTTCTTCTCACGCTCATACGCTCCCTTAGTAGTACGACGCTCTATTTAACCGTAGTAATACCACAATTACTCTATAGATTGAAACAAGATCACAACCTTCCAACAATCGCGGCCGTGTATTCCTGGGTAGATGCATTGCCTCCCAAGTCACCCGTGGTCGCCTTACCTTCTGCGATAGTCTTTCAAGCACCTGTTGTCAACACACGTCCGCCCACACAAAAATGTTCACGTACAGCAAGTATCGCCTTTTCAATTTTATCTGCGTGCTCATTGAGATTCATGTGCCTCAACATCATCAGCGAGGACAATAAAAGTGCCGTTGGGTTGGCCAAGCCTTTGCCTGGACAAACAAGCAACGTCAGCGACGCAGGTACATCCCCTACCAATCACATACCGGCAATATCAGGTGCTGATCCATGAACGGCCTCAAAGATGGACGCATCCTAATGCACGTAAGAGGAGACTCTGCTGACAGAAACACATGCGACTTGCCTTTCCAATGTTGCCTGAGGGCGTCAGCCCCAATCCGCCGATCAAGCCAGCGCACATGTCAGAAAGAATATCACCGTACAGGTTGGGCATGACCATGACACGATCCCCAAATGGTTTGGGATTCTGCGTTATCTTTTATTCGATTCGAAAATCATGCAATAAGTCACAACCGTGCAGAACGATGCACATAACACACCTGGAGGCAAACCCTATCGAGCAGATCTTCATCATACGTTATGTCCGGAAATTCCTTCGCGACTTCGCGGCACGCGGACAGGAACATGCCATCAGACATTTTCCTGATCAAATCAAGTCAGCCATCAATGACGTCATGGCGTGTGAATAGATGGTGCACATTATGTTTGCTTTGTGGACGGCAGTGACCCGATTCCTTCCACTCGCCTGAGCGTAATGGAACGCATAACGCGCGACACGCTCCGATGCATCCCAAGTAATGAGCTTGATCGACTGCACAACGCCGTCGACCACCTGTACAGCTTTCGTATCAGCTGCGAATCCACTCTCGACTCCGCATAATAGTCAGACCTCATGTTCAATGCCGGAATACTCTCCCTCGGTGTTTTCACGAATTAGCACAGTGTTCACGTCGTCATACGGTGTCTTGTGTCCCTTGATTGATACGCACGGCCGAACGTTAGCAAAGAGATTGAAAGTGCGACGAAGAGTCAGATTGAGCGAAACGTGACCCTTGCCAACTGCGCCGAAGGTCAGTAAAGGTACCAAGGACGCGTCATAGAAGCGGAAGAGAACGCACTGGGTGTCGCGAGCGGCCCTACGTAAAAATAAAACAAAACTGAGTGGTGGCGCGTGGTGTCAAAATCTTAAAGTACCCACCCTTCAATGCGACGGTATTCTTACGAACCGACTGAATGGCCTGGTCTGGGATCACAGTCTTGCCGCCCCTGAGTACTGGCGTCACGCTGACCTCTTCCCAATGGATGGGAACCTGAAGAGAATGTCAGCGGTTCGGCAACAAGAACCTAACATGCTATACCTTGGCGGCATCATAGATGATCTTGACAGATTCACTAATCTCGGGGCCAATTCCTTTGAACAATAACGATTATTCTTCAGCGACAGTCCACCAGTAACCGTGACATGTCTTACCATCTCCCGGAATGAGACTAACGGTATATTTACCCTGACGAAGAAATGAGTTCCTTTGAAAGCACACGGATATGCAAATGCGTACGTTGCTTCCTTTTTGTCCAGCAAAAGCGGCAGTCGGTGCCGCGGACGCATAGCGTCGAACAGCCTACAGCAGGAAAGTGAGAAGGTGCCCACATACAGATAGTCCAACACGGACCCGTGAAGAAGAGAAAGCGCGGTGCGCAACAGTGGCGAAGGACCGTGAGTGTAACATAGCAGGAGAAACTCCGTAGGTTAGAGAGAGAATTTAGTCTGGACACAGGCACGGCCCGGAAGGAAACGGGTTCTGAACCACGTGACTAAGAGTGCGTCGCAAACGCTAGCCTCAGGACTCGGATGAGCAGACTGGATATATCAAAGTTTTTCGAATAATGTACAACTATGGACACACCCCGAGGTATCCCATACTTTAGCCGCTGAGCAAACCGTTGAGCTGCTCCCTGTACCGCTCCATCTCCCTCTCTGCTTGCACTTCGTCGACCTGAGAAACCTACATGAGACACGCTGTTTAGCAGTGATTCCGCAGCGGGCGACACACTCACTGGTAGTTCACTGTCCATAGCTCCTGCCTGGCCAAGCTTTCCTTTTGTTAGTTCGAATAAGACTTTGTCGACCTCTTCGTCAGCCTCCTCTTCGACTTCTTCGTCCTCTTCGACGTTTAGGGCATCGTCGAGCATCTCCTCCATGATACCGGCCTACCCAAGTTAGGCTCGGATCAGTTAGAATGGCGAAGCCTACCTTAGTCATTTCCGCGCTCATCTCGCGCATTGTCTGGCCGATGTGAGGTAGCTTGATCAAGCTATTAGATAGCTTCATAATCTCGGTAGATTTCTGCAGAGAGCCGGACACCTTGGCCATTGCTGTGGAAGTGGTATGTGAGGTTCGACCTGAAGAAAGGGAGAAAGGAACGTACCAAGCTGCTGGGACAGCTGGGTTCCTATCGAACCAAGGCGAGCCTTGCTCACCGAGAGCCTGTCCTTCTGTTTGTTACTCCTCACGACCTCACGCGCCAAAATCCTCGCCGATTTGATGTCTCCTTTCGTTGCGAGTTGCTTAATGGTTTGGCGGACTTTATTCGTTTCAATGTCCAGCTGAAGGCGCGAGTCAGCAAACGGAATTCCCTTGGTCACAGCCAAAAGCCAGACCTGCCTCGTTTCTCGATCCAGGACCCGGCTTTCCTGACGAAGCTTCCCCTGCCAGGCGCGAACGCGTTCTTCCGGGGTTGGTCCATAGAGGAATCGATTGATCGTGTGCATGGAAAGAATCGGAAGCGTGTGGTAAGAGTCAAGTGTGAGCACCTACGCTAATGTTGCCACAGCTCGGCGCGGCGCGGCGCAGCTTGTCGACTCAGTACTCTGACCAATCAACGTATCGCCACCTTCGTATTGACTTCAACGAGCCCGGCAGTGGCTGGAGCACCCCAAGAAGAACCTCCAATAGCCCTCGACCTCCACTTATTGAGGACGACTTTCCCAGCGACCTTCTTCTCAAGGCTTCCGCGCCAAATTACCATGACTTCGATGAGGTTGGCGCGATGGAGGTACGTTTGATGCTTTGTAATGTTGGTTGCTCGAGTACCCGCTGGGCCACCTCGCACCGGTGCCCTCTCCTTGGCGGTGCAGACAAGGACGAAAACGGGATCGGCACAATCGAGGAGGACATCTTCCTCCGCCAATTGGAGAACACAATGCTGAACTCCATCAGCCTACGACACCTGCCTTAACGTTGTTCCGTTCAAGTGCTCCCATATCGCCATCCCCCATACGCAAATCCCGCACGATGTCAACGTCACAGCAGCAACCCCTCTATTATCATCTAGTGATCGGTGGCCGGCATCGCTCATTGCTGCGGCATCAAAGCTCTCTGTCCCTGCAGCCGTGTCGAGACGTTGGAACGCGACGCCGCGCTCCTCTTCGTAAGTTAGCATTAGCATTGATGCAACAACACCTGCAACAAGACGGTATGTAGACTGGTAACAGTCCACTTCTGACTTTGACATGTCCGACAGCTGTAGGCCCCACGCTGGTGACGCTCTATGTAGCGCCGGTCGACATCGACAACGGGCACTCTGCCGACACGGTCCCAAGCCGCATGCACCCCTGTACAACGACGTGATGGGGGGTAGAGGTAGAGGTGGGGGCACACACCCGAGCACCGCCGCCAGGGTATGACTCCACAGCGCAGGTAAAGGGGTCGCTCGCAATCCAGACTGATCCTCGGGGCGCACATCACGCACTTCCAGCGCAGCGCGGACACCATTATCTCCCCATAGCACGGCAATGTCATCACGGGACATGAAGATGACCTCCAGCGCCTCGTCTGCGGGCGAGCGCCACCCCGGGCTCTTCGCACGGCCGAGCGCGGCAGCCCAGCCACGAGTGAGCGCACGCAGACTTCCGCACGCCGCCGAAGGGTCCCTGCTTCGGAGGCCGCGTGCACCTCCTCGCCCTGGGCGAGCCCAAGATGCGTCTCGAGGTCGCGCTGCACGCGGCGCAGCGGACTGAGACGCGTCCAGAGTAGGTTCACCCATACGGCGGTCTCGGGGGCGTGCTCGAGCGCATCGAGGGTCGTGTTGATGGAGCAGACGAGGTTGAGATGGATGACGGTGCGCCACGACATTCTCTCGTCCTCCCCCGCCTTCCGGGCGTACGACATTTGGAAGACTGCGTGGCGAGCTAAATCACGCAAGGTGGGGACCCGGAAGGACTTTACCTCAACGACGTCAACGATGACAACGGGGGCTGTGATGGCGGGCCGCGCGTACCCTCGACGATGACGACAGCAGCGACGGCAACAGAGAACGCCCCACCAATGCAGCCCCGAGGGTCGATGACGACGACGACGACGACTGCGACGGGTGGCATTTCCGCTACTGTGTCCCCTAGCCGCGCGCGCCGACGACGACGACGACGGCAGCGGTGAGGAGGCACTCCGCGGCCGCCCCGAGCCCTCGACGACGGTGACAGCAGCGGCAGACAGTGAAGTACCCCACTGCCGCCTCATGACGACGACGGTAGTGATGGCGACGTGGCTACCCCACCAACACAACCCCCTGCCGCGCGCGTCCCCGACGACGACGATGGGAGGCGCTGTGCCGATGCAGCTCCAGCTATGCGCACCCCGACAATGACAACGGGGGGCACTCACAGGTTCCTTTGGACAGTTTTTCCCCGTCTACGGGCGGCGTAGATGTCAACAAGGGTACCAAATACATCCTTTGGCTCCAAAGTGGTATACAACGCGGTAGGTCAACCTTTTCTTCTACTCAGCCTCGGTGTGCTAAAGAGAATCGGACTACAGGAAAGAGACGCTTACAGTAATGTGGGCGAACCCACAGAGGCAGCTCTGAAAGGACTGGCTGAGAAGATAGGCTCATCCAATCCGGAGCTGTCGACTTCTGTCCAGTCCCTCGGTCCATCAACCCGAGCAAGTGCTGTCAGCGACTACTTGGAGAAGGAAATCACCCGCCTTCTTACCTTCGAGTTCTCTCGCGACCGGAAGATGATGTCGGTTCTCGTCCAACTCGATAATACTGGCTGCCTGTTCGTGAAAGGCGCCCCCGAGTCCGTCTTGGAGCAGGAGGTCTGCACAGGCCTTTGTTCAGAGTAAGCTACTTAGCATCATGTACAGGATGGCAGAACTAGCTGAGACTCATGGGACTTTGATGAAGACGCGGTGACCTGAAGGAAAGCGGGACCTTGTCAGAGTGATGTTCCCCACGCATCATCATACTTCGTTGTGTGAGTCTCCTCTCTTATGGCCCGTCGTCTACTTATCCTCCTTTAGAATCCTAATATATATAGACCAATATGAGAATCTGCGAGCCATATCGTGTTGTCGCCGCTATGTATACATCTGTTATCACGTGACGCCGACTCGATCAAGTCTCGAACGTCATTCACACACCGAGAGCGAGTTATCTACTGAAATGGGGTTTTTTCCTTTTCCTTAAAGACAGTTTATAATCTCATTAGATATTTAAGCCATCTCAGTTTGAGGCGCCAGCGTGACTTGGAGGGTGTCGTCGAAAAGACGCCGACCCCAGCCGAATATGGTGACGCGAATGTTAACGACGATCTCCACGCATGCTTTAGGCATCGCAGCTAGGAAGGGTGAGCGACGATCCAGGGCACAAGAAAACGCGACTCACCACTTCCTCTACAAGACAGATGATTTCTCTGTCCACCCATTCCCACGCCTTCCGGAAGAGCTGCAAAAGTACTTGAAGTAGCATCTACTCCCGGTGAGCGAGTAGCCTGTATGTATTTCTTAATGCTGACTTACTGTTTGTGACGTAGAACGGAGGAAGTGGCGTAGGTGGTAATATCCGAGTTGAAACGAGCGCGTGTAAATCGAGCGCCCGTGTCGGCTCACATTCGCGCCGCTCAGTGAACAGAGGCAGGACATTTTACATGATATTACAATGCAAACTACCTGCGGAAGGAGTCGTCCGAGCGAGCTCATCGATCGTACTGCTTAGCCGCAGCTGCAGAAGTATGTGTCGTTCAGTCTCCCCACCTGTCTATACTTCATCTATCCACTAGATGGAGCTTGCGCGCGCGGACGCAGGACATTCCACATGATATTACCATGCAAACTATCTGCGGAAGGGGTCGTCCGAGCAAGCTCATCGACCGTACTGCTGTAGCCGCAGCTGCAGCTGCAGTGGTACGTGTCGTTCAGTCTCCCCACCTGCCTATACTTCCTATATCCACCAGATGGGTGACCCACATGTCTGGCTCGGTACTTCATTCATCGGGAGGACGACAGAATGGACACATCTACGGATTCTGCTACCTTATCGGGCAACTCTAGCACCACGCAGGACGACGTATTGTTGACTCCCCACCTTGCAACCGACGACGCATTGGCAGCAGCTGGCAGCGACCCAGACACCTCAATCAACAGCTCGAAGCATCATACGCCTGCGGGGTCGAACACTCCCACAGACACAGTCGAGGCTCCAGGGCGAAACCAAAGCGGCACCATTATCGCACGACCTATCTGGGCCCAACCGCCCCTGCCCCACGCCGGACACATCGTATGCGTGATCGTCAGGGCACGGCACCATCTGTATCTACCTCCCACGAGGCTTCGCGTCCTCTTGCCATCACCATCGTCACTATCACCACGAATCTGGACCGCGGCAAAGATGTGCCGTCCGTGTTTCAATTCGTATATCTCAGCAAGTACCAAGACGCGCACCGGGCATTCCACCAGCCACGAACCAGTTTCCCACCCCAGCAACTGCCACGCTAAGGCCACAAGCTATGCAGCAGCAACAGGAGCAGCAACAGACAGTTCCGACTGCGGGACCGTAATGTGGGAAAGACGCAACTACAACGACGGCGACTCTTAAGTCTGACAGCGAGGAGTCTACTAGTTTATTTTCTTGCCTCTGAATGAAATGTACTTGTAGTCGTTTCAATTTCTTTTTAAAGAAAATTCCAGTCTGGCAAAAAAATCAAGGCCTGGAAAAAAAGCAAAGACGGTTTTGGCCCGGTGGGACACCTGGCAGAAAGTCAAGGATCTGGCAAAAAAACTCGACATCTGGCACTCTGGAACCTGTCTGGGAACTGACTGGCAAATATTTGCCAGTTCTTCCAGTTCTTCCAGGCCATCCAGACTCCGAACAAAATGCTGATGGCCGCCTACCCTCAAGCATGCGGGTGAACCTCGATAGGTTTCTGATGCCGATGCTCAAGGCAAAAAAGCTTCTGTTTCCTTTCAGTCGAATATTTTGGAGTCTTAGAGGCCTCAATGTCACTCTGAAACTCAACTGAAGTCTCGTATTCTTAGCTCGAAGGTGTATGAACGTGATCTTCGCATTCACTGGTACGCTGATCAGAGTTAGCGCCCAGTAAGCGCCATTACATAAAAATCTGCTAAGCGTCCACCCTCCAGCCAGCAACGGCCGGGATCAAACGGCTCCGAGCCAGGTTCAGCCAGGTCCCCATCGCTTGCTGAACTCAGCATGGCTTGGCTGGAGCTACTGCTACGAGATCAGCCCCACATAATGGAATACTAAGGAGAGTACTCCAATATTTAGCTAGTACAAAATCCTATCACACAGCTATTAAGCATCTTCTGAAGCACGGCGTGGACATGAATGCATAAGACAGAAACCATACAACCCTGTCAGATTTGGCATCATACCACGGGAAGACGAAGATCACGTCGTTGTTACTCCATTATGGTGGTAAAGCCAACATGAAGATCGACCAGGGTCCGACCCCATGTCAGCTCGGGTTAGAGGTGTGCATTTTCACGATGGGCATTGTCCCCCAACCACAAATAGTCTTGGTGCTACTGTATTACTATAGGAGCTTGGGTAAGAAGAGAACACCAGCTACTTCTTTCCACATTCCAATGTAAAGTTCGGAACTCCCTTGCCCGGAGATAAAGTGTTGTTGGGAATAGATGTGATATTTATTATTGGGTAAACTCATCGGGTATATGGACACACGTTGTTTATACATGCCAAACCACAAACATGGGATCCAACACTCCCCCTCAGCGCGAACTGTGGTTCTTGTGCTGTGGTTCCGGTGCTCGAATCTATACTCCCCCTCAACGGGAACGCAGTGTAGTGCTGCTTGAGGTGTGCTGGAGGGAGATATGTCTTCAGCTGCTTGGGCCTCAGGTCGCTTCTTCTCGACCAATGCGGTATCAGTTTCGTTGGCGAGTGCTTTGATCATGTGATCTTCTGCATGACCTTGCTGCTTTTGGTGACGCTGAGCACTCGGACGGCATGTGAGACACAGAGCCAAGACTAGATGACTTAAAGTGGAGAAGGTCGGCGTGGATTGGGGCCGC